>Ga0206819_10004_pt1 | contig 125044 bp, 108 predicted proteins | sample Alteio_BWOrgCont_87_FD_152855 | JGI IMG/M metagenome (GOLD analysis project Ga0206819, IMG submission 152855) | Enriched cells from forest soil in Barre Woods Harvard Forest LTER site, Petersham, Massachusetts, United States -... | ecosystem: Environmental > Terrestrial > Soil > Temperate forest... | reverse complement strand
CGCAGCGGTTTGTAATAGCGTTGCTGTTTCAGTTGCTCCAGGCGGACCTCTCTACGCCTATGGAAACGTCAGGTCAAGCCGAGTTCTTACGGCCTTCGGATTCACCCGGCCGATTCCTGAGAAGTTCTTACAGCCTGTAGGCATTTTGCTGCGCTTGTTCCCCGGCAATAATACCGACAGCGACGAAACATTGCGCAAAAATGCCCAGGGACCAGGCTATCATTTTGATTTTGAATACATGCCCGACAAGACTTACATCACCATTTGGCGAACTCCTGCGCGGGGCACGGTAATACCTCAAACAACCAGCCCAACCTTCATTGATGATGACATGGGGATTTTCCCTGTGGGCGTCCCACCCTTTCAAACGCTAGTTCAACAGATTGCAGGTACGAAAACGCTACATAGTCAGAAGAAAATTGCTGGCTACACGTATGATTGCTATGAGGCTGATTTTGCTTCCGAAGAAGGTCGCGGCGCAAGCAAATTTCATGGGCTGCACGCTTCTCGCAACCTCAAGAGCGCTGATCAAATTTTTTCGATTGATGCTGTCACTCCCGGTCCAAACACGAACATGACGGCGATAAATCAATTGCTGGACTGCATGTCAGTTGAGTGACTATTTGCCAAAATGACAGCAGTGGTGTCGCAGCCTGGGCTCGCATTCTAAGAGAGACATTCACAGCCCGATTCCTGAATGCTGCGTGCAAGAGTGAGCTGGTCGCGTCACACCGGAAAAGGGTTTGCTCGGGGGTTGAGTGTATGCGAATGTTCTTCATCACCGCCGTGTTGGTAGGACTTGCATTGTCGGGAATCCCAGGACAGGCGGCAACTACATTCGACCTTTCGCGTGATTTTTCTATCGAGAATAATCCGAACAAGGTCTGGCAATACGGATACCCCGCGACTGAAGCTCTCGATATCCATCAATACAGCTCGACAAGAATGCCGACACCTCTCAGGTCGTAGAGTTCTGGCATCCTGACGTGAATCACGGACCGGGGCCTGGTTATTATCCGTACATCGCCCACAATGGCACCAAGCAATGGTTGGAGGCGTACTTGTTTGAGTTGCGCTTTCTCATCCAGACCGGCGAGCATCGCAACAAACCGAACTTGCACAAGTTCGAACGGGCTCAGTTAGACCATCAGATCGAGGCGTTCAGAAGCTGGTCGCGCCAGGACGTAAAACAACTTCTTTCCCGCGCCATTCAGCGGGCGCAGCGCTATGTCCTGTTCAATGCAGCGCGCATCGCCGACGCCCAAAAAGACAACGACAAGCAATTGCTTGCTCTTGCGCGTCGAGACCACAAGATGTACCAGCAGCATCTGAAAAAGCTCCTCGCATTTCAGGTAGGGTAAACTGAAGCATAGACAACTTAGTACCTGGGTCTAGCGATGAACCGGCATCACCCGATAGCGATATGCATGGCCATTCTTTCTTTGATAGGTTTGTTCACCTCACCTTGTGATGCCGATGACTCTGCTGGTGTCCGTGCGAAGCTCTCAGCCAAAGCTAATGGCAATGCAGTTGCAGGCACTGCACCAGCGCCTGCGCAAAAGAAAGATCCGTTGATAGAGATCTATCGTGCCAACGGGTGGGCAATGTCTGAAGACCTGCACGGCAAGATCAAGCAATTTGCTGGCGCGGTCATGCATCCGGCACATTCGGCAAAAGCCGATACAGCCATGCCGGTGCCTGATAAGGCACGCGCCACTGGCGGTGCCGGTAATAAAATGAATGGCAACGCATCGTACACGCAGCTCGACCCGGGCGCCGTGGATCTCGTCTTTTGCACAAACTACAAAATAGCCAGACACTACGTTTGCCTCGGCAAGCAGCTCTACTTGTGCAACGAGACCGGGCTGACTAAAACCGACGTTCGTGCTAAGGGCAATTCGCAACTAGTCGTTCGCGACAGCGTTGCCGTAAGCGATATTTATATTCCAAGAAAAGATGCCACCGGCTGGGACGCCTGGCTTATCACTCTTGCCCGTGCTGTGGCAGACAATTGGGTTTCTACCGCAATAGGCAAAGAGCAGGTCATTATCGAGGTCGCTCCTGACGGCAAAATCAAGGTGCTCGACGTCGTTGCCTTTGTGCCGGCTGTGGGCAAAGACGGCAAGTTTATGACAGAACAGATGGATCCATCTATCCGTGAAACATTTTCCCGTGCTGTTCTCTCAGCAATCGATAAAGTTTCTCAATCTGGCAAGGTAAAGTTTCCCGCCGGATCGACAGCGACGAAAGCGGCATTGTCTATCACGTTCAACGTCGATAACAGTCTCAATGTCTGGACACCGGATCTGAGTATTGTGCAGAATGTGCCTCAGGATCAGCACAGCCTCTGGGTCGCTCGAATTGCGTCAATTTTTGACAGCTTCGGCATGTTTTGCCTGGCCGATCACTTGCGGCAACAACTGCCGCAGTCGTGCCGCAGACAGTATGTTCCGATTGGGACGTACAACGACGTCGAGGTATATGATCCCTCGCGCAAGGGCCCCACTCCTCCATACATGCTCACACCGGATGCGTACAGATTCCTGACCTCCACCATCGACTCATTTTTGAAGGACGGCAACTACCGAGCTGCAGAGCGTCTTGCCGTAGTCGTGTCTGCCGACACAGGCTTCAGGCGTGTTTGGCTTCGACAATCGCCGAACACTGTTTTCGGACCTGCCGGCGGATGGACGTCATGGCAAGACCACAATTATTTCACAGAGCTGGACGTTTCTTACGTCAAACAGCGCGCGGCTAAGGTTCAGTCCGATCCCAACGTATTTTTGTACGCAAACATTCGATAGCGTTGCAGACACATTATCCACAACTCTGCAAGCTTGGCTATTATCAGCAAACATTCACGTTCGGACTTATACAACTTACGATAAACACGAGACCGCAGATATACTTTCCCGGTCCATTTGTCACTAAGCAGTAATTTCAATTGTGATTGCGACGCCGCTCTTGCCAATCTTTTGCAACCTTATCTGCCTCAGCCCTTTGTTGGGCTGCTCGGTCCCTCAATCTTTGATTTTCAAGCCTGAGCGCATAGTCTTTGTAGGCAGCAATCAGAAAGTTCGGCCCGAGATTATTAGTGCTGTTCAAGCGGTCCTTTTCAATAGATATAATCTGTTCCGCATAATGATTTTCTCTCTCACGATCGCAAAGTTCTGCGGCAGCGTTAGCCATCGCCCGCTCGGTTAAAGTATCGACAATATTCCTGGACCCGTCGTAGTCCGTAGTTGCCATCGCATCGAGAATTTGATCGATCTCGCCGAGCCGATGAGAAACACCAAGTTGGTCGACCAACCTTCGGATATCATCAGCATATGGTTTCTTAGCATCGGGCAAGTTACTCACAAGGCAGTCGAGCACCGTAAGAATCACCTTGCGAGCGTCGGCATACCGCTTTTGCTCGACATACAAGGCCGCCAGTTGTTGCTGCGTCGTCAGTTCGGCAAGGCAAAAAACCGTATCCTTGCGTTCTTTTGGGGACCTGATTTGATGCTCGCGACTTATTTGCAGCCGAAGAATGTTCTCTGCGTCAGTTGAGTCTGAACCTGAACTTCTCTTGTACAGATACGCAATACTAGTAAGACTTGGAAGCGCCTCAGCAGCATCCTTCGCCGGCAAAGTGCTGAGGATCTGATTCGCCCGCGCGAGGTACGCTTTCGAACTGTCCAGTTCTTTCTCTTGAGCAAAATATTGAGCAGCTTTCAGCAATGCCGCAGCAGTCTTTGGTGATTTCGAGCCAAATGACTGCTCATTGGACTGAACCCATTTGACAAATACTTGGTCTGCTTGAGCGTCATAATGGGACTTTGAAAATATCGCGGCAAACTTTTCCAAATTCCTCGATCTGTTTGGATCTTCTCCGGGTTTACCATATAGTTTTTTCAAGGGCAGATATGAAGCATCGACAACCGCTTGTGCCTCCGTGACCTGCTTTCTCTGGGTTAAAAGCGAGACCACATATTCAGCGTCACTGGGCAAATGATTGGCTTTTCTTATCGTTTCGCATAGTTCAGCAATTGTCGCGCTATTGACACTGGACTGTTTCAGTTCAGAAACGACTTCCGCGCAATGAGCCTCAGGATTTGAGCTTTGCGCATTTGCAGCAACGCAGACGCTCAAAATCAATATCGAGCAAACACATAATATTACTGTTGGGAGAATCAAACGAATCGTTTACACTGCCGGACGGGCAGCACGCCTAGAAAATTAACTGGAATAGATTCCGCGACCACATGCATTTCTCATTTTTTAATTTGCTTGAAGACTTCTCTCTGCCAAACGGCATGTTGGGATTTAGCCGCGTTGTACCAGCATGGTCTTCGGAATCGGCTGAGATTTTACCACACTTGCCAGGAATTACTTTTGTCGTTTCATTCAAGGCGGTCCTCACTTTCGTCGTGCTGGTATGGTGCATCAAAAGACTCGTCTAAAAAGCTACTTCACCATTTGACCGCTATCCGAGATGGTCGAAGTTGTTGTTTATATCTAGAATTGTCTTAGGGTAATTGACACCGGACAAGGTCGGGTTGAAGATATACCTGACCTTTCTCGAAGCATCGTGGACATAACATTTACTGAAGCCATCTTTCTGACAATACTGGCGGTTGCGGCTGCAATCGGCGGCGTGCATCTAGTCAGGCGTACAGTAAGTCATGGTCGATTGCGCGAGCACAATGAAATCACTGATCCCATGCTGGCGGTGCTTGGCACGCTCTTTGCCATACTGCTAGGCTTTATGCTTGCCAACTCGATGCAAAGGTTTGAAGAAGCCAGGTCGAATGCACAGGCGGAGGCTGGGGTCATTGGCGATCTTTTCAGGCTGGCAAGCTCGTTATCGCCACCAGTGAAATCAAGCATACAAGGGAACTGCATTAGCTATGCAGACACAGTGATTGTGGTTGAGTGGCCGCACATGAAGACTGGCCAGTTGGCTGATGCAGCATGGAATGTATATGGCGATCTCTGGCAGGGCTGCTTACAGTACCAGCCACAGACCCAATCACAAAGTAACGTCCATCAGGCTCTCATCGCCAGCATTCAGAAACTTGGCGAATGCCGGCGTGCCAGGGCGGCCGAATTGCATTATGGACTGCCGCAGTCTTTGTGGTTCGTTTTGCTGTTTGGTGGTCTGACAACAATCGGTTTTACATTTTTCTTTGGCATGGACGATGTTCGGTTGCATATGCTGATGACCGGTTTGATAACAGCGATTATCTGTCTCAACGTCTACATGCTCGCTGGATACGATGCGCCATTCTCCGGCGACATATCGATCACACCCATTGCCTTCGAATCGATGAAGGACACCATGCTCAAGGTATCGTCAGGGCAGTGGCGATGAGAAGCGCCGAAATTTGGCACCGGCACCAGATTCGATACCGTGCTTAGAGCGGTCCCTTGAAGGTGATCGTCACCGTTCCGCCCTCCTGAGATTGCGCGCGCTGCGGGAGGCAGATTTTCTGAGTGTTGCACTGAGGCGAGAAGAAGCACGCTGGAGGGTTTATATTGGTTCGGTCCACGCAATCGTCGCAACCTGGCGGAAACACTCCCGGTTTATTGAGGTTGGCATTGAGCGGACCATTTTCAAACGACGTCACCACACCAGCGCCCGTGGACCAAGTGGTATCAGGCTGATTACTCGCATCTGTCATGCTGACGTTGATGTCCGCATTGACACCAGCCACGCAGCTGACATCAACCGACTCCTGAAATGGAAATTGCGGGTTTGGCCCGATCGGAACATTCAAAGCGAATTCACCCACGTTCATACCGGTGGGAAAACCACTGCGAGGACAGTTAGTTAACACTGCGTTCAGCGAAAGGTTGCCTTGTACAGTCAACCCTCCGGAATACGAGACCGATTGTCCGGCTGGCAAAACGATTTTCCCCACCAGAGGACCTCCAGCTTGCTGCATGCCGGCGAAAACCTGTGTCACATCCTGCACGCATCCACCGGGAACGCACGGAGTGTTGGGCGCCGCAGCACCGAGTGTCATGAAGATCGTCAGTGAATTGCCGGAAGCGTTTGCCAACGTCAACGTAGTTTTACCAGGGGTGCCGCCGAGCAAGCCAGTGATAACACTGCCGAGCGGTCCGGTTGGTGAGCAATTAGTGACGTTGTAAAACTTGGTGCCATCGTGGAAATCTTTTATGACCTCCTGATCGTTTACGTGAATGTCGTCAACATAGAATGCACCTTCAGCGGTCGTAACTGCGTCTGAGATGATGATGTTGTGAACGACACTGCTCGATTTCAAGCCAAAATCGGCGGCGGTAAATCGCAGGCGCTCGTATCCACCATCAACTTTGCCAATATGTTTCGCCTGTGAGCAAGTGACAAAGGCACGGTCAGTAACTTTTCCTGAAGTTCCCCATTCAACGATCACCGCCGGTTGATACACATCCGGATTGGAGCTGCACGCGCCTTTGGCGAGGAAACTGATGGACTGAAAACCCTGAAACGGACGCCACGGCGTAATCAACACGCCGGCGTAAGTTCCGCATGGTTCCGGATCCGCTTTTTTTGCAATGTAAAAAGCCGAATGGCCCGCCTCGCTGGTGAAGGTCGCAGTGTAGTCTGCGGTCTCACAACTGCTATCAGCAATAAATGGCGACGCCTTGAAGCCGGCATGCGCAGGCGGCAAAGCCGTAAACAGACACACCAACAGAGACAAACACAGATGCCAACCATTGGTCCACTTGATCAAATCGATTCTCCGCTCGGTCTGCTGTCGGCGTGGTGGGATTTAGCCGATTTGTACCAGCATGTTCCTTGGAGTCGGCACGATTCTACCACACCTGCCAGGGATTACTTTTATCGGTTCTTTCAAGTCGTGCCTCACACTCACATCGTGCTGGCTGGGTGCATCGAAAAACGCTTCGTAGCGCGAAAGCTGGAATGCTTTGGTTGTCTTGCAAGAAATCTTTGTCGCCTTTGTTACGACGTAAGTCTGGCTGCGAAATCGTGTCTACCACGATCAGTGAAGTTCAGTTAAACCAGAGTGCCGCCGTTCAGGCCAGTCATCATCTGATCGAGCTGACGTTTCGTTTCATCGGCATCTTCGTCGGATGGTCGGGCTCGGACACCGCGCTGATTGCCGAGCATCACTGCTGTTTGCAATGAATCGGTCATGCGCTCCACTGGCGGTGGCTCGTCACCATTCGGGGCTGGCGGTTGAATCTGTGAATAACCGGCTGGTGCCTTGCCTCTGGTCGGAACTGATCTTGGACCGGTCGTGGCTGCGACTCTCGTTTCCGGAACAGCACTAGTGTGGTTTGCGGACGGCAACCTATACCCAGTGGCGCGGAGGGCAACTGCACCCAGCATGCTGATTGGCTTCGGAGCTTCCCAGCCTCCTCCTGCGCCTGTAGCAGAGTGCTCGTTGGAAGTGTTCGCGAACCAGCCTTGACCCGGATACCCAGGTTCGAAGTCGGAGCTGGCGCCTTGCACTGAGCTGGATGCGGTCGTATAGCCGCCTGGAGATTGACCAGAGTTGTCTATAGTGTAGGGCTGCCCAGATTGCAGCTGGTTCGCCACTCCGCTATTGTCATGAATCGCGGTATATGCCGTTCCGACACTCGGAATGTTGGGGTCAGCAGCGAAGAAACCTCCTTCTGTTGAAACCGGCTGGTTTAAGACCGGATAGCTATAAATGCCACTGTTGTCTACTTGGGTGCCGCTATTGGTCGAAACGAAGCTGTTGGAGACATCAGGCTGCGCGACGTTATTGCCACCGTAGTTGGCAACAACATTGTCGCCATTGGCGTAAGCAATTCCGGCGACGCCGTAACCAGTCGCAAATTCTGTGCCGCCACCACCGACGGTTGTGGGGTCGATCGAAGAGTTGGTGGTCGGATATGAATAGACTGCTCCATCGACTTGCTGCACGTTACTTGTGCCACCCACGTTGGCAAATTCAGTGCCGCCACCGCCGACGATGGTGGTGTCGATCGGAGCATTGTACGCAGTGTACACATCACCCGCTGATGGTGCCCAATAGGTCAGCTGCGAATTGTCTTGATACCCGCTGTTGGTTGTTTCGAATGATGTCGTGTTTTGGGGTACGACTGTTCCACCTTCTAAACTGGTGGCCACCGTTTGGGTGGGAGAGAAACCAGCCGGGACACTCTGGTCAATCTGAACCAGTGAATTGTTGTTGCCACCCAGTGAGATCGGTGCATCCAGAGAAGGGCTAAAGTTTGTCTGGCCGGCGGGTGGATAATCGGTCGTTCGCGGGCTATCCCCGTTTTGTATGACAAGTGTAGGATCCGGAACGGGACCAATCGTTCCGTAGCTGGTGGTGTAGAGAGGATCAGGCGTGAACAGAGCCGGATGGTTCTGGTCAAAGGACAGGTTCGAACCAACCAGATTGACCGCGCCACCACTATTGGTGACAGCCAAGGTCGGATCGGAGATAGTGTTGGGGTTAGCAGGCGAATTGGCTATGCCAAAAGCTGTGCCGCCATCAGCGGTGAATCCTGGATTCAAGGGTAGCCCAGTGTTGATGGATTGTCCCTGGAAGGTGCTAACAAAGCTGGTTGTGTTTGGATCCGTACCGTCGCCTGGTACCAGCATTGGCCCGGTGAAATCTCTCGACAACAACAAGTTGTTGTCGACTGGCAGTGACCCTGGCGCACCGAATACGGTATTTGAATCCGTGCCGTTGCTCGGCACTGCTAGACTGCCAATTGCGCTGATGTAATTGCCCGGCAGTCCTAAACTATCGACAGTGATGATGTCGTTGCCGGGCAGTTCTAGACTGCCAGCAGTGGTGAAGTTGTTTCCCGGCAGCCCTGAACTGTCAACACTGATGAAGTTGGCACCGCCAAGGGCCAGCGAAGTGAGCGCTGGTGTTGGTGTGAAATTCGTCGTTTGAAGGTCGGGGCCATCAAGAATGGCCGTGCCAGGCACAGGGGCATTCAGCGGATTGTTGTCCAAAACAATGCCCTGACCAGAGCCAAGCAGAATATTGTTGTCGCCCAGATTGAACGCTGTGTGCACGGTGCCTATTACAGGCGTTGCAGCGATCGTGTCGGCAGTCGGGGTCGCAGCAATCGCCTCAGCAGTGCCGGCGGAGGGAGGCAGTCCATGAGCAACTAAAATGCCGGCTACTGGCAGTCCCGGTGGTATTACCGATGGTGTACCTATGCCGGCTAAAGTTGCGACGCTTTGTTCCATCTCCGTTAAGTCCAGGGCACTTGGAGTCACTCCTGCCACAGCCGGAATCGGATCGGGATTGGCGGTTACGGAAGGATCGATAGAGCTTGTCGTCAACAGGGCGTCAGTGAGAGTCGGACCATTTTGAATGATACTCGTGTAATCGATATCAATTGGCAATCCATCTGCTCCAAATACAGTCGGCTGGCCATCGGAATTAAATACAATATAGTCCCCAGTCGGCTGGTTATCGGATCCCATCACAAGATACGCCCCATCGGACCCCGGTATTAGATTGTCCCCTGTAATCGGCTGGCCATCGGATCCAAGTACAAGCTCGCCATCGAGGCCGACAACGTAGCCCTGCTGATTCGTGAGTTCGCTCGATCCCTGTGCTTGCTCGGCAGGCGTATCCTGAGCAACATCTGAAGCAACGAGTGTCCAAGCCATAGGATCGGCAGACACTAGTGCCGTTCTGGGATCGAAACTACCTTGGTGAATTGGTGGAGCTTGCGTCACCGCCTCTAAGTCAATCGGATTAGTGGGTCCAAGCGGCGCGCTAGCGCTAATTATCTGGCCCAATCCGGTCGCCGGAACTACAGCTCCTTCGCTGCCTAGTACTCCGCTGTTTGCATCAAACCCTGTGGCGGCGATCTGCGTTCCATCGGGAATTCTATGATCTGGGGTGGGAGCGGGTAGAGGAGTGGGTGGCGTATGAGTACTGCCAGGATTGGATCTTTGCCCGCCTCTGGCTCCGCCCTGACCGCCGCCTTGTGCAGCCTGCTTCGCAGCACCGGCTGCCATGCCGGCAGCTTCTTGCCCAGCGGCTTTGACTAAGCCCGCAAAATCGAATGCATATTTTACTGATGCAGTGGCGAGGAAATTCAACGCCGTCATAATCATTGTGCCTGTTTCATCAACACCCTTGAAGCAAGCCATCAATAAGATCACTGTATTCCAGAAAAGACTCCAGAAACACAGAGTCACCACGCCCTCCACCCAACTCGGTAGCGCGTTGCGCAGCGTGCGCAAAGGATAAACCCAGAGCGCTGCCATGATCGGTCCAACACACCACAGATAATAAAGATAGGCTAGCTGAAACGCGCACAAAACATTCCACGCGGCCGCCAGTGACGCGTTGCTGCCGTTCATCATCAAGCGTGTTGCTGCCATGCCTGACGACATGTTCTCATTTGCTGCCTGTGCCGGTGACTGATTGATACCCGAGCATGGATCCTGAATGGAGTTCTCCATCATCGCCCCTTCGAACCTTCCAAACGCAGATGTTGCACCAAGCAAAGGTCTGCCCTGGTACGTTTGTTGATCTAGCGCATTGCGGTTTGACTGAGTTTGCCGAACAGGAGTGGCGCGCATTTCCGCGCATAGTGCATCCTTGTACATGTCAGAACCAAATATGCGCGTGTATTCGCTATTGATCGTGAAGGCGATCGAATTATTCAGATCAATTCCATAGTTAACAACCAGAGCCGTTCCTGGAATGAGAAATATGGCCACCAGGCTGCGCAAGATACCTTCGAACGGATTTACTTCTCCCAAAATAGGAGAGCCAGCAGCGATGATCGCCCGCATTTGTGCCAATACTGCACCGGGCAGCAAAAGCAATATCGCCATCGGAACGAATATTTGATTCCGAACTAAATTCCATTGCGGCTGCGTAGTAAAATTCTCCAAATAACTGGAGCAGAAGCCAATCGCGCTGGCTGCTTGACCGCGACAAGTATCTGCTGCAGCATCGCCAGCTTGAGTCGCCTGAGTCTGTCCCTGAGTTTCAGCTTCGTGCATTGTTCGCTGCGGGTCGTGATCGAGAGCGTTCTCCATCAATGCGGCCTTCATCTGAGTGAATCCATAGTTAGGCCCAGTGACTATGTAGGGGGTATCGTTGGTGGTCATGTTCTGCATGATGTTCCATTCGGACTCAGTGAACACACCATCAGGAATCCTCACTTGGCTTTTGAGAATCTGGTTCTTCTTGTCAAAATACGGGTCAGCTCCCTGTACTTTTGCATACAGATCTGCCACGGTCTTGCCCCTGACTGTCGGCCATTGACCATTTGTTGGAGGAGTCGTTTGTCCACCCGGCAAGGTTGTGTCTGCACCTGGCGTATCCAGGTGTCCTGGACCCCGGAGGTAATTAATATAATCGTTGACCGATCCCGCAAACCGCCGCTCGGAGGATTGCAGCGACGAAGTTGGTATTGCCCAGGCACGTGTATCACTGAAGAATATTGACAGATAAACCAATCCAGCAAGAGTTATATATTTGAGAGTATTATCTGAGTTCTGGTGCGGCATTTCGCTTTCCTTGCTTGATCTGGTAGGGATATCTGTGCCGATATTCACTAAACATTTGCCGTCGGCGGCAGGTTGAGGTTTGGCGTAGATTCGCCGTTCTGTGCATTCATGATCGGGTTTGGGTTGGCGAACGGATTTTGTGGTGGACCTGCCGGTGGTGGTGGTGGCACAGGCGGTGTCACTTGTGGATTAGGGTTGTTGGGTGTGCCGGGATTGGTTGGTTGCGGCTGATTTGAGGGCGTTTGATCGGTGTTGCCCTGCTGACCGTTGGGTGCACCACCCTCACCGCCACCACCTTTTCCGGCCTGCTCGGCTTTCTCCAGAACTTTGGCCACCATCTCACCAGGTCTAAACTCGAAAGGCATGAACGGCACATAGCAAATGATCACCATAAAAGCTGCGTACATAGCCGTTTCCCATTGGTTGTTGGGCTGATATTCCCCTAACGCCTGCAACGTCATGATCCGCACGTACATTATCAGGACAACGACCACCCACCAAAATCGCCAAAGCGATAGGTTTATAACCGCATCAACCCAATTGATGAAAATCTTTTTGAACAGAGACCCAACTCCACTGGGCCATGCATAGAAGGCCGCAGCGATTGGTCCAAGCAAGAACAGATAGCACATCATCACTGTTTGAAATGCAAGCAACACTCCGAATGCAGCCGCCAGAGAGAACGCTGCCATGTTGTAACCAGCTTGCATAGCTTCACTCATTAAGGTGGAGTCTCTGACAGCCGAGTGCGCCTCGGTCCCATTAGACGCAGGACCCTGGATCTGCGGTTGCACACCCGTGCCGGCATCAGGGGCTGTGGCATCCGAAGCCGGTTCGGTAGTCGAGTCGTCCCCAGGCCTTCTGCTGAGAGCATTCTCGTCGTTCTGAGTCGGAGGATTGTATGTTTGCTCCTTCGCCCAGTTGAAAACTGTCGCCGGCACCAGATATTTCTCCACTTCAAATGTCATCGAATTGCCAATATCAACCATCCAACTGACTATCAATTGAGTGGCAGGAATGAGGAAAATGGCAATGATGCTTCTCAATATTGCGGTAAACGGGCTTGGTGCCCTCATCTCTTCATCTTCAGGTTGACCGCTAATGATTCCGTATTGAACCATGCACTTCATGTGAGTCATGAGCGCGCCTGGTAAAAGAAGAAGAATGGCCATAGGCAAATAGCATTGGTGAAACATTTGTTGCACCATCCAAATTGCTTGAGGCAAAACTTTGGTTGACTGCTGTGCTGCACATGGAACCGCAGCGTTTTCATTGGCAACATTGATCAAACCGACAAGCAGCTCATCGATGGTGGCAGCAGCTGTAGCTTCTGCTCCGTCGGCTGCGGCTTCCGCCGCTCCGCGGGCCTGCTGCTGCTGTTGCACTTGAGCGTTGGCAACCTGCCGCGGCAATGAATGTCTCATATCGACTTTGGCCGCTGTGGTCAGCGCCGTGCGTACCCAAGATTCTACTCCTGTGACCGGTACTGCCTTGGGCTGTGTCAAATTCGCGTTTCGTATTGCTGTGGTGTCACCATTTGACATACTTGGCGTGGCGACGTTGATCATGCATGTTGTCGCAGCATCACCCTGGCAGTAAATTGGCTGGGCAGGCGGACCATCGGGAACCAAACGGTTGATATAACAGTTATCGGCCTGCCTCATCATGCATGGAGATGCCGGCACGATTTGTTGCGCTTGCGGCTGCCCCTGCGGAATTGGAGCCTGCGGCAGAGTACGAGTGGTCTGCGTTCCCCCACATGGTGTGCCAGAACATACGCCGGCGTCGCCTTGTTGAGGGATCGTCCTTGTGTTTTCTGCCTGTTGCCGGCGCTGTTCAAAGGCGCTCTGTTGGCACTGGCCGCATCGTCCTTGGCTCAGGCCATTCTGATTGCACAGAGCGGTCTGCCTTTGTGGACCAAGAGTAGCGAAAAGTGCACCCTGCTGTCCGCCAGATGTTGGAGTTGGAGTCGATAATGCTGCGCTTGAGCCAGATATGGCCATGAAGAACACAGTCGCTATGACGTATAGACGTATTTTCATGGCAATGCCCCATGCGACCCGAGGTGAGATCGCATTAGTGGTAGTAACTGGTTGTTTTCCCGCTGCCCGTCAATCGGCGCTAGACAGGAATATTAACGGCACGACTTAACCGATTATTGACTAAGCTGTAAAATCTCTCCATTTACCTGTCAATTTGTTCGACCTGCCACCGAATCCATCAGTGATGGATTTATTGAGGTGAGGGGTGGCCGGCTCCTTGATGCCCTGTGAGCTGGTATAAATAGATCGAATGAGGATTACGCATGACAGAAGAAGGTACAGACGACGTCTTCTGGGTGGCAGCAAGCAAGCCGATAGACGCTGGTATGACACGAACATTCCTATAGCCGAAAAGCTCTTTTTTGATCACATAGAGAAGCAACGGAAAGCTGATGAGGAAGCGGCACGAAAGGAGAAAGAGAATTGATTAGCTACAGCGATTACAAAAAAAAGCTAACTCCTGAGCAACGCGCAAAGGTTGATGAATTGGCACGCAAACTGATCGGCGAAGAAAAAACACTGCGCGAAATTCGCAAAGCCCGCGACTATTCTCAAGCAACGTTAGCTGAGTTGCTTGGGATGAATCAGGGCGATCTCTCAAAATTTGAACGGCGCACTGATGCCTACCTGAGCACGATCAGGCGCTACATCGAAGCCATGGGCGGTACTCTTGAACTAGTCGCAACTTTCCCAGAGACCGGCCCAGTCAAAATAACGAACCTCGGTGACTTGGAAGACGAACAAGAGGAAACAGCCGCACCGTAGCTGCAGGAGGTCTGACCAAAACGTATATTTTTTGTTTCTGCAGTATTCGTGCAACTCGATCACCTCTGCCAGGGCTGCTATGCGATGCCGAGGCGGCGGTGGAGCGATCGGGTACAGACGTTATTCTCTGAACACGGTCTTCGAATTGTCGTAGTGTATGCGATAGATTGGACCGATACCTACGCCTGTCGCGGCTGGCATTGCACCAACGATCTGTGCCGCTCTCTCTTTCACCTCGAGATGATTCGTCATCATCTCAAAATCACTTGATTCAAGAAACCACTCGACGCCGTCGCGCGAAAGTTTCGCCACCGGGGTATTGTTGGCGCCGGCTAATTGCGCGAGCATGTTGTCGTCGCCGTCAAGTCTAACTTTCCAATGCATTTGTCACGTCCTCTTGTGAGGCGCAGAACCATGCGAACAGTTCCACTTCTCGATCCTGTGAGCCAACAGTGTACATTATCGGTTCCTCATTGGTGTCGAAATGTCGCAACAGTCAGCGGCGACACCGCCTATTTTTTGATTTCTCTCAGTCATAAGACTGTAGTTGGCGATATTTCGGAGCCGGTGGTATGAAAAAGTCTGTTCTCATAAGCAAGTTTGCGATCATCTTGTGGCTTCTAGCCTCGTCGGTTAGTGGGCAAGCCGTATTGGCTGATGATGCGCCCGCATACGACATGCTTCAGTCTGAAACGGCAGTAGCTGATAGTTCTCAATCCACACAAGCCGTTGCGAGTCAGAATCAACCTGCAAAATCGAACACAATGTTGGAGGCGGAAATTCACAAAAGGGATAAGTTGCCGTTATCGCAACACACAAGTACAGGTTTGGGCAATTCTCACAACTCCGCCGATCTCAAGGCGGATGATAACGATGAAATGCTCCAGGCAGAGACAGCCGCGAATGACGAACAGAAGTTTCAGCTTGCGGTGGCGAAACTAGCCAGCGGAGCATCTATGACCGGCGATGACTATCGCGATCTGCAAATCGGCACCTGCGGCTACTTTAGCACCCAGCACAACACTGACAAGTATGCCAAGATCACGGCAGTATGCGCTGGAAGCCCAGCGCAGGAAGCTGGCATCAAAAAGGGTGACATTGTTTTGTACAACGAGTCGCTCCCGAATGCCGATCCCAGGACTATCACGCATCCAATGATGACGCTGAATTTCGAGCACCCCGGCTCGGTAACGCACTTGACTCTCAAGCGCGGCAACGATGTGATGAACTACACGCTCACGCGGATCAATATAGAAGATCTGCCCAAGGAGCAAGACAGAGAGATCTACGAAAAGGGTTCCAAATTTTTGGGCTCATCTCGTGAAGGAACTGTAGTAATCAACGGCGATTACACACGCAATTCTAAGAATGGGAAACCGTCTTTCTAGCCCGCCCTTTGGTTACTTGGTCGATTTGTCTCCCAAACATCTCGGTCTGATGTAGCGGAAGGGTCTGTCGAATCAAACCCTCGGAGTCCGGTGCCGTTCTTGGAGGGATGTAGAGTCCGGTAGAATAGGTCTATGCTCAGGCTTGCGAAGTCGTCTACAATTTCTTTAGCGCTCTTGTTCGTTTCATTTGGAGCGGATTTTGCTCCACTATACTTGCTGCCGGCTCATGCCGAAGCAAAGGAGCAAACTAGCTTGCCAACACTTGTTGGGACTTATGATGGCAATCAGATGGAAATCGCAGCTGGGCTGGAACTCAAGGCCGATCACCGTTTCCGTTATGCTCTGTCCTATGGTGCGCTGGACGAGGAGGCTGCGGGAACATGGACGGTGCATGGCGATCAGTTGCTTCTAACAAGCGATCCCGTCATTCCGCCGCGCTTCGTTTTGGTGTCGCAGAGCCAGGGTGCCGACGGCAAACTCCAAATAAACTTAGATGTTCCGACTGGTATGTCTCAGCAGTATTTTGATGCTCTGATCACGAACACGAACGGGGAGACTGAGCGGAAACAATTGAGCGAAACCGGACTAGTGTCGGATTTTCCCAGTACCAGCAAACCAGCAAACGTCCGCATGCTGCTGTCGATTTTTGACGTTGTCAGTGAGCCTGTGAAGCTCGAACCAAATTCCGGTTATTCGCTCAGGTTTTGCTTCGAGCCACATGACCTCGGAAAGGTGGCTTTCCAAGCCACGCCCATCAAGATTGTGGGTGGAGAGCTATTGCTAGATCGGCATAGTCGAACGATAAGGTTCAAACATTCCGGGACCTAGTACTTGAGCAAATTTTGTTTGTTTGTTCACGTGCCAGCCAGGAAATGGAATCGCTGCAATTTATTCCAGCAGGTCGATCATTTCAAGTATAAGCGCGTTCCAGCTCATGAACTGTGGCGCCCAGAGAGGATGACCGGTTTCCGCATCATAATTTTCGAAGGTCGTGCCTGTTTTTTCGATGCCATTTAATACGGTGGCAGCAACTCTGCGTGCAATTTCGCTGGCATCACTTTGGCGGTTTTCGCGCAACAGACAGCGCACCGCCAGAGCGTTCGGTAAAATCCACATTGGACCCTGCCAGTTCGAGACCACGACCCGACCGTAGAGACCGCGCATCGCCTGATTATATAAAGTTTCCGATGCTGAAACAGATGACAGTCCGCAGGGCCGCAAAAATTCTTTCTCGTTCAGTATATTGTTTTCAATCGCCTTCTCCGTGCGATCCGGGCGAGCGATACCTAGCAATACAGGCACGAGATTCGTCCAACAACGCAGTTGCACGAGCTTGTTTTCCTTTGGGTCCAAATTGCAGTATGAGCTGGTCAGATCGTCCCACAGGCGATCCTCGATCAACAGCTTCACTTGTTGCGCCAGGGTCTGATATTCCAGCGCCAGATCCTTTTTGCCGGCAGAATGGCATATATCGCTGAAGGCAGAGAACTCTGCCACCATATAACCGTTGTAGTCGGCCGCAAGCAGCTCTCCGTCGGGAAAACGGCCGATATCTCTGTTTTCGTTCACCGCCGCTTCCATGGGGCGGAGCAAGGTCAGATTATCGTCGACTCCACTTTCCAAAACGTTTCGCCAATGAAACAGCCCTGAAGAATGCCGTCTTGTTCGAATGGCATATTTGAAATAACAATCGAGGTCGGTGATAAATTCTGCCGGCACCGGTTTAGTGGGAGTGCTCTTCCACCAGCGCTGAAGCGTTTGACAGAGAAACGGTTTGCACAGATCGCCGGAATCCCAAATCCGCTCAGGAGATACAGTGCGCGGAACGTATCCATCATCATGTTTCAAGCTGAGGAAATTTGCCACCACGGATCGGCTCAAATCAGGAAAGCCAAATCGCCCGCTTACCTGGCTGAAGAAGCAAGAATCCCAGTCATACATCTGCAAGTAGTGTCCGGTTAGCGAACGTTCGGGCACCTTGGCCCGGTCATCAGCGCCTGGCTTCACGTCATATGTCGGCACAGCATACGGGTAATGCAACATACCTTCTGCATTGTGGACGCAAGTCGGTGCATTTTGGAGGAAGTGAGCCTTGAGCTTCTTCAGATCAATATTTTGCGCGACGACTGAGGTGGCCATAACGTTTGCCTGAGACGGGCAGTGCTGATATTACGTTGATTGAGTGGTGAAAGAGTTTGAGCGTTAAGTATACATTCTCAGCAGTGAATGCGCACATCTTCAGGCGGCTATGCGTATCGCGGCACGACTAACCCGTGTTTTGCAGTCCTTCTGCAACGCCGTTGATCGTCATTAGAACCGTTTCTAATAGATGATCTTTCTCGAGCGATTGGGATTTGGCATCGGCTGGCTCGCTCGATTCGCTGTCAGGTTGCGATCGTTGGCGTAATTCTTTGATCAATTTGACTTGCAAATAACTGAGTGGGTCGACATAGGGATTGCGCAAGTTGATCGAGTGTCGAAGATAGGGAATGAATTGCAGCAGCGTGTCTTGTTCGGTGATCTGGAGAATCGCCATCTTAGTCGAGGTGAACTCTTGCAAGATTCGCTTGAAGAACTTCTTGTTCAGCTCTGAATCAACAAGATTTTGCGCGTAATACTCAGCAATTTTGAAATCGGCGATTGCCAGCGATGTTTCAATGCGAGAGATTAGTCCCTTGAAGAACGGCCACTGCGCATACATTTGCCTGGCGATTGTCAAATTGTCGCCATCGTCGCCGATCAGTCTGTCGAAGGCGCTGCCCAATCCATACCAAGCCGGAAGCATATAGCGGCTCTGGGTCCAGGCGAACACCCAGGGTATGGCGCGCAAGTCGGAGATCGATTTGCTGCCTGCCTTTCTGCGGGTTGGCCGGGAGCCCATGCGCAATTGGGAAATCTCATTGATCGGTGTTGCTTGCAAAAAGAAATTGACGAAGTCGTTTTCCTTGTAGATCAGCGATTGATAACTTTCGAACGACGTTGCGGCAAGAGTTTCCATGAACTCATGCCACTGCGGCAGATCGCTAGTGGCGTCGCTGGCATTTTTGCCAGCCGACTTTTGTGGTGCCGCAGATGGTGCAGCCGTGCGTTCATCAGCAGACAGTGTGGCTTGTATAACCGCTGCCGCCAGTCGATCGAAGTTGCGCACAGCAATGTCGTGCAGCGCATATTTGGATGAAATCACTTCCCCTTGTTCTGTCAGTTTGATTCTGCCTGCCACCGTTCCTGGTGGCTGCGCCAAAATCGCTGCGTGTGTCGGCCCGCCGCCCCTGCCGATGGTGCCACCGCGTCCGTGAAACAGCCGCAGCTCGATGCCGTCAGCCTGCGCGGTCGCTACCAGCTGTTTCTGAGCCTTGTACAACTCCCAGCTGGAAGCGACGATGCCACCATTTTTGCCGCTGTCGCTGTAGCCAATCATGATCTCTTGCAGGTCGCCGCGCGTTTTTAGATATTGCCTGTACTCCGGCATCTGCAAAAGTCGAGCGAACATTTCGGGAGCACGATGCAGGTCGTCAATCGTCTCGAACAAAGGAACGACGCTGATTGCTCTTCCGTCAATGGCAGGATCGTATGTTCCCGTTTCTTTGGCAAACAAAAGAATGCACAGCAGATCCGAGGCATTTTCGGTCATGCTGACAATGTAAGTGTCAAGCGCGTTGGCGCTGTAGGTGTCTTGGCACTCAGTCATTGTTCTGAATACGTCGATCGTTTCATTCGTCGCTTCCGAAAAACTCAAGACCGGAGGAATCAATGGGCGTTTGGCTCTCAGCTCCGATCGCAACCATTCGATCTTTGCCTCCTCACTCAGAGCGGCATAGCCTTGCGGAATCACTTCTAATCTCTTGGTCAGTTCGTCCAGGGCCGCGACATGCCTGCCGCTGTGCTGACGCATGTCCAGTTTTGCCAGATGGAAGCCGAAGATGTCGACCATGTAGATCATCCGGTCGAGGCTCCTCAGGCTGTACGAGCAGCCCGATTTCGCCAGGCTCGCTTTGAGCAAAACAAGGTCGTCACGCAATTCAGTTGGATTTCGATAGGCGCTCGATTGCTTGTCTTGCTCTGGTGGTGTCTGCCCTTCAGTTGCGGCATGTGCGTGCAAACCCGCATGGTCAATGGCGTTCTTCAGCTTCGCTTGAATGTAGAAAAGTTTCAGCCTGAACGGTTCCAACTGATATCGTTGGCTGTATTTCTCGGCCACTGATGGCAGTGCCGCGGCATCGCGGGCAAGGGATTGCCGGAGCGGTTCGGGCAACGGCACCCAATTTTTCGACTGGCTGAGGTCGCTGAACAACGTCTCCAGCTCGCGCGCGTATCTGTTGATCATTACAGTGCGCTGGTAAGCAAGCGTCTGGCGCGTCACGTCGCTCGTCACGTATGGATTGCCGTCTCTGTCACCACCGATCCAGGAGCCAAAAGTGATGAACCGCCGGCAGTGCTGCGCCGGCACGCCAAGTTTGCGCTCCAACGATGTGCAAGCATCAGCCAACATCTCGTGCACATCCAGAACGGCATCAATTACCACATGATCGAAGTGATAAACGGCATAACGCACTTCGTCCATCACGCTCGGTTTGAAATAGATCACATGGTCGGTCAGCCAGAGTGATTCAACCACGCTCTTCAGTCCCTGCTCAATTGCTTTCTTCTCTCTTTGCGAAACCGGCGGGTGATCGCGTTTGTAGAGCAGCCGAGCCAGTTCCAATTGTTTCAACAAGACGGTGCGCCTGGTGATTTCCGTGGGGTGGGCCGTAAAGACTACTTCGATATCCAAATGGGAAAGAACATGCAGCAACCGCTCGCACTCCGCCCGTTCTGCGGCATTGCTGGTACCGTTGCCGCTCGCATCTTCGCTACTGTCTGCGATACCATCGGTTGGCAGCCAACCGATCAAAGCCGCCAGCGAATCTCTGTCTACACGCACGCTCCCAGCCGTTTCTCTTTCGGCTCTTCTGCGTAAGCGGTGATTTTGCTCGGCGATATTGATGATGTCGAAATAGGTGAGAAACGCTTTGATCACTTTCGACGCCGCATCAAGGTCCAATTCACCCAACAACTCCTCTGCCTGGGCGCGAGCGGAATCATCGGATTGCCGGTGAATGCGTTTGAAGAGCGCACGAAACCTTTCGACATACTGAAAAATCTGCTCGCCTTCAAACCGTTTGATCGTGTCGCCCAGCAGATAACCGAGCATGCGGACATCATCGCGCAACTGCTTGCTGCGCAGGATGAAATCAGCGGTATTGTCGAGGTTTATCTCTTTAACCATAGTCTGTAAACTGGTCGTTCGGAAATTGCCTGGGGGACTGAGCGGCGCCGATGGAAATTATTGACATTACAGTAGCATTGCACGACACAATTCCGTCCTGGCCAGGCAGCTGTGGTTTCAAACGTACACAAGTCACAGATGTGAAGAAGGGCGATACCGGCAACGGTTCGCAGGTGATTGCTGGCAGCGCAAGTGGCGGGCTCAATCTGGCGGCAGTCGAGCCAGGCGAATACAAGCTGATTTGCCTGCCGCTCAAGTTTGTCGGCGCAGACGGCGCGCCGGCGCGAGCAATATTGCGACGATAGTCGAGCGCATGCGATTGTCAGATAAAATGCCCCTAATCGTGCCCAGAAGGGAGACATGAGAGACTGGCTCTAGCGGAACATTGCCTGAGCCTGCCACGTCCTTTGAAACAGCTGAATCAGCCAATCTGCTCGGTGAACGATGAAGTTGAGTCAACTGCCGCAAACTCCGAACAAGTTGGGGGTGCCAAGCCGCACCAGCCAATCGTTTTGGTTTAGCACGGCGGTGCTCTTTATTATCCTGGCGCTGACTACCGGCACCGTCTTTCTTGCCGTGCTGGCTTTTGGCCCTGGGCCGGTTTTGCCGACCAGGTTTTCCGGCATCGCGATAATGGATCGTCACGATCACGAAGTCGCCTTGCTCGAGCCCGATCGAGTGATCGTCCCCGTGCCTTTGAGCCAAGTCTCTCAAAATTTGCGCAAGGCCATTGTCGCCACCGAAGACAGAAACTTCTATCAACACCATGGTGTCGACCCGTTGGGAATCCTGCGTGCTGTAGTGATCGACGCGTCAGCGCACCGGTTTGTCCAGGGCGGTTCGACCTTGACGCAACAGCTGGTGAAAAACGTCTTTCTCATCAACGACCGGCGCACCATGTGGTTGAAAGCTCGTGAAGCCTGGATGGCCATGCAAATCGAGCAACACTACTCTAAAGATCAGATTTTAGAAGCTTACCTGAATAACGTTTATTTTGGCAATAACGCATACGGTGTCGAACAAGCAGCCGAACGATATTTCGGCAAAAAAGCGAGCGCGCTGTCGCTGCCGGAAGCGGCTTATCTGGCGGGACTCGTCAATGCACCGTCGAAGTTGGGCAGCGATAAAATCGATGCTATGGATCGCCAGCGCTTTGTTCTCGACAACATGGCGAAAGTCGGCGGCATTTCCGAGGCCGCGGTCAACGCTGCTAAGAAAGTGAAACTGGCTGTTGGAGAGCGCTCGACCACTGCAGATAAATGTTCTTACTACTTTGCTAGCGTGCAAAAACAGTTGCAGGAAACATTGAGCGCCGATCAACTGTTCGTCAAAGGTGTGCGGGCCTATACCTATCTCGATGTGACAGCGCAAGCGCTGGCGACGACTTCTCTCAGTGATGGGATTCACCATGCACCCAAAGGTGTCAGCCAGGGCGCGCTGGTATCAATAGCGGTGCCCACTGGCGGCGTTGTGGCCATGGTCGGCGGAGCCGGAACATACCAGCAAAGCCCCTGGAACCGAGCAACCAGCCCGCACACGGCCGGGTCTGCCTTCAAACCTTTCGTTTATCTGGCCGGGTTGATCACCGGCGTTGTTCGACCGGATACGATGATCGATGACGCCCCACTGGAGGTGGCAGTGCCGGGCAGCGGACAGGTTTATTCTCCGAAAAACTTCGACGGTCGCTTCATGGGACCGATCACCGTGCGCAAAGCGCTTGCTCTTTCAAGAAATACGTGTGCGGTACGGGTGGGTGAGGCGGTCGGGCCGGCCAAGATTGCGGAGGTGGCTCATCAGGCGGGCGTCACTTCCAGCCTGACCGCCACCTTGGCGCTGTCACTGGGAGCTTCGGCAGTTTCGCCTTTGGACATGGCGTCGGCATATTCCACTCTTGCCCGCGGCGGCGTGCGTATCGAACCCACTCTGCTGCGATCTGTCACTACCACTGATGGCAAGGTATTGTTGCAATTCGAGCAAAGGTCGCAGCGGGTTTTCGACCAAGAACCCGTAGCTGAGCTGGTCGACGCCTTGCAAGACGTGGTGGAAAAAGGAACGGCCACGCACGCGCGGCTTCTGGGCCGGCCGGTGGCGGGCAAGACCGGCACCGCCGACGGTGCGCGCGACATCTGGTTTATCGGCTTCACTCCCGACCTGGTCACGGCGGTGTGGGGCGGCAACGACCAAAATCAAGCGATCGCAGGCAAGCAGGTGACGGGCGGCACGATCATGGCCGGCATTTGGCAACAATACATGCTGGCTTATTACAAGAAAGAGCCGACGCCTCCCGGGCAGTTCGCCGCCCCGCAAAATCCTCTGATTGAGGAGCCTGAACCACTTCACTACCTGCCGGCACCAGCCAGTATTTTCCAGAAAGTGATGCACTTCCTCGACCCGGCTGATGTGCCACCGGTGGCGCCACCCCGTCAATACGGCGGCAATCAAATGCCGCCTCTGGCGCCGGATCGGCATCGGCAACAAAGCGGTGCGGCAGGTCCTGGTCAAGCGCCCGATCAGCACAAGTCAGGCGGCGTTGGCAAGCTGATGAAAAAACTTTGGAAGATGTTCTGAGAGCGGCGGGCAACGATATGATTAGCGTTACAGAGGCGGCCGCCCCCTGGCTCGACCATGGAGACGACGATTATGAACAAAAGCGTTCTGGACGCCAGAAGCTTGGAAGAGCTGGAAGAAAGATGGCACTCGCTCTCTGACGAGGAGCGCTTGAACTATTTCAATGCGCTACCGCGTCCTGAGGCAGAAGAGTTGTTTCTCGATCTGCCGGCGGCCGAGCAGGCAGAAATCATCCGCCCGATGTCGACCTTTGACAAACGATCATGGATCCGTCTTCTGGAGCCAGACGACGCGGCCGACCTCGTGCAAGAAACTTCAAAAGAGGAGCAGGAGGAGTTGCTCTCATTGCTCGACACTGCCACCAAACAAGAAGTAACGGCCTTGATGGCCTATGCGGAAGATGTGGCCGGCGGCTTAATGAATCCGCGCTACGCGCGGCTGCGCCCTGACATGACGGCCGGGGAATCGCTGCGCTATTTGCACCGCCAATCGCGTGCTCAAGCGGAGTTGATTTCCTATGCCTATGTTGTCGACGCCGATCAAAAGCTTCTGGGCACGATCTCTTTTCGAGATCTGTGCGGCGGCAAGATGAATCAGGCGGTGACCGAATTGATGGAAACCGAGCCGCTCACCGTTTCCGACCAAATGGATCAGGAAGAAATTTCCCGCTTGTTTGCGGAGTCAAATTTGATCGCGCTGCCCGTCGTCGACAAGGCAGGGCACATGAAAGGGATTGTCACCATCGACGATATCGTCGACGTCGTCGACGAAGAAGCGACCGAAGACATTCAGAAGATGGGGGGTACCGAAGCGCTGGGAGCGCCGTATCTGCGCGTCAAGCTGATGCCGATGGTACAGAAGCGCGGCGGCTGGCTGGTAGTTTTGTTCTTAAGCGAAATGCTCACAGCTACGGCCATGGGATACTTCGAAAAGGAAATTGCAAAAGCAGTTGTTCTGGCCTTGTTCGTTCCATTGATTATCAGCAGTGGCGGCAATGCGGGATCACAAGCCACGACTCTGGTCATACGCGCTATGGCTCTTGGTGAAGTAGACATGCGCGACTTCTGGCGGATTGCCGGTCGAGAAGTGATGGTAGGCGTGATTCTCGGAATCTTACTGGGCGTTGTCGGTTTCTTCCGTATCTTTGTCTGGCAGACCTTCGGCATTACTAATTATGGTGGTCACTTTATTCTGATTGCCACCACAATTCTGGTTAGCCTGGTCGGCGTTGTTTCCTGGGGCACCGTCACCGGTGCCTTGCTGCCGTTTTTGCTGCGAGCCTGCGGCACCGACCCTGCCACCGCCTCGACACCGTTCATCGCCACCCTGGTCGATGTCACCGGTCTGATCATCTACTTCAGCACCGCCAGCGTCATCCTGCACGGCAGCCTGCTCTAGTGCTTCAACGACGTTGCCCGCTGGGCCGGGCCGCAACCGCAAGTGGTGGCGCTATTTCAAAGAAAAACAGGACCGGCAACAATGGCCGATCCTGCTCCTGTCCTTTGAACTCAGACGATTACATCGATACTTCAGCTTGGCGAATCTGTTTCTTGATATAGGTGTGGCGCGAATTAGCACTCGTGCCCGAGTGAATCACCTTGCGACTGGTGAAAGAATAAACCGGTCTGGCAGCCAGTTGTGTATTGGACGGGTGCAAGGCCGGAGTCTGGATGTGCGGTGCAAGAACCGGCATCGATTTCGCCGTTTTTTGCGGGGTGATCGAGAGCGAACTCCAGCCAGCAGGCACTGAAGGCCCGCCCCAGGTCGGTCCCATTCCCCATCTTTTTGCTTCCGCTGCAGTAGGTAATATTTCCCGCACCTTTACATTAGTCGTGTCGAGCGGTATACCAGCCGAAAGTGTCCCATTCGTGTCGTTGAGCGACTCAGCTGCACTGGAAGGTTGGGCCGACGCCGAACTGGACGCTTGCAGCTGCGCCTCACTGTCGGCCAGCGCCGCCGGAACTGTCACTGCGGCAGCCATCAGCAGGCTAACGGCGGCAATCGTGATTGTTGAAAATCTACGCATAACAATAACTCCTTTTTTGATCTTGATTTTGCCAATCGGCGAAGTGCACCGTAATTACTCGCGCACGTAAGTCTTGCGCATGTCTGTCAGGCTGCCGGTTATCATGCCGATCACCATTAGAACCAATGCGCCGAAAATGGCCGGCAGCCAACCTGCCACCATCAAATACTGTGGCATAAAGTCACTGACAAGCTTCAGTGCAATTACCGGCAGCAACCAGAAGCCAAGTATCCACATGGGAATGAGTACAAGCAACGCCAGTCCCAGAGTGGAAATTGTCAGGTAAGCAGCCAGCGCCATGGCGATTAATTCAACCAGCCATGTCATCAAACTAAAGAAGACTGCCAGACAAGCGGCAACAAGGAAATTTCCGTGGAGGGAAATTCCTGGAATGTGCGGCAGCAAAAACATGAAAGCCAGCGCCTGTAGAGCAATTCTTATCAATAAACGCATCATGCGTACTCCTTGAACTCGCCGTCGGTGCCAACGACGTAAGCGCACCGCAAAAGTGTCCAGTTTGCGTTAAGGGCAGTAAGAAACGCATGGACAGCCAGTTGATGCCCAAGGCTCTAACTGATCGAGTCACTATAATCGACTGCTAAGCGCGGTCAAGTGCACATTGAGGGACAGAAATAAGACTTCCACTTGCCAGGCGAGAGGCATGGCGATCAACTTTTGTTATAAATAATAAGAAGGTTGGAACCCATCTATTAGTGGTATTAGACAACTGGTATCTTTAAGAGTCACCCCTGGAACCCTTGCGAGTAGTTAAATTAGAAGCCAATTCAAAAATTCTGATGAGTCGCTGAGAGAAGCGGAAGCAAAGTTCCGGCAAGGTAAGTTTGCCGAAGCCGAACCGCTTTTCCTTTTAGCCTTAGTTTTGCTCGAGCGCAGCTTGCCGGAGGACCATCCGGATGTGATGAGCTGCATGGAAAAGCTCGGCGATACGTTCTATGCCTCCCAGAAGTTTAAGGATGCCGCGCCGGTGTACCGCCGCCTGGTGGGCATACGAGAAAAATCGCTGGGTGCTAATCCGTTGACATTATCGGCACTTTTCAAGATGGCCAAGGTGCACGAACGCCTCAGTCAAGTTGATGAGGCTGAAGAACACTACAAACGTGGTGTGGCGCTGGGCGAGAAGGTTCCCGGCCCACTCTACGCCAATCTGTGCGACGCCTATTCTGCTTTGCTTAAACGCAGCGGTCGTGACGCACAAGAAGCGTTGAGGCTGGAAACAGCTGCGAAGCAGCGACGCGAGCGCGACGGTATATCGGCTGCCAGAGTCGGCGAAGGAACGCTGAAGATGGCAGCGATTCAGATTCCTGCCTCAGAAAGTCTGGAAGCGCAAGCGGAAGAAGACGAAGAGTACGAAGTAGACGAAGAACAAGAAGAATCAGATCAGTCCGAGCAAGCCGACCTGCTAGCGCCCGTAGCCCGCCCTTTCGACCCTGCCGATCTTGATGCGATCAAGGCACCGGCTGTTGAAGGCGGCCCGCCGCAACCTGCGCCTGCCAAACCGGACATTCTATCGCGGGTGCCAAAGAGCCAAGCGCCGGGCAGTTTTCTCAAGCGTAAGACAGAAGAAACCGGCATGCCAGGCACCACTCCTTCACCGGCCAGTCAATTCTCAAAAGGAATGCTTGATTCGCTCAAAGCGCCGGATTCACCAACTCCCCAGCCCTTCTCAGCCGCCGATCTCAATGGCATCGGACCGGGTGGTGCTGCCGCTGCGGCAGCCTCGACCGAATCAGTGGCGAAGCCCTACACTCCTGACGCGCTCGATGCGATAAAGCCGCCCAGCGCCAGCAAGGGACCATCGCCGCGACCGCTCTCCGGTGCCACCACTGACGCCACCAGTGCCGCTGGCGCCACCGCCGGTCCTGCGTTCGACCTATCCGCCCTCGATGCCATTAAATCGCCCAACAGCAGCCTGAGCAAGCCACCGGTTGCCGCAGTGCCTGCTGCTCAACCGGAAGTTACTCCCAGAGATTTAAGTGTGATGAAAGGTCCTTCGACTTCCTTGCCCGGAGATCGAGGTGCAGCGCTGGAAGATCCGGGCGATCGCAAGAGTTCGCGAGCAATAACGCGATCGGAGATTCCTGACGGCGGTGGTTCAGCGGTCAACCCGGCAATGATACCTGCCTTGGTGGCACTGGTCTTGATCATCTGCTGCGTTGGTGTCGTCGGCTTCAGCATGTTTAACAAGAGCTCCGTTCCTAATAACGCCGCTCTTACTTCTTTCGCCGGCAAAACCTTCCGCACTGCCGATCGCAAACAAGAATTGACTTTCTCCGGCGTCAGCAAAGGTGAATTCGTCATAAAATCTGGCGGCGCCAAAAAAACATACGAAACGCAATTCATTTCGTATGGAGGCGGGCCACTGGAGGAGTTTCAAGCCCTGACGGGCGCATTCGACAATGATATCTGGCTGCAGAGTCACTTCCTCGGATTGAAATCCGAAGGCGGAGTGATTTTGTACGATCCTAATGCACCTGAAGTCAGCGTTCTCGATGAGATGTGGCATATCGCCGATGCCGCCCAACTCTTCTACAAAGCGCACGGGCGCTATCCGCGCCAACCTTCTCGGGATCCGGGACAACTCAAGCTCCTCAGCCCCAAACTGAGTTTTGTCAATGCCTTGACCAAGCAAGATCTGGAGCCGGAAATATTCCCGTTGAAGTGGCCCGACGACGATGTGCCGAATAACGTCTCTGTCCAGACTAAGCTAGAGAAGAAATGGCTCGACGGACAGCCGTTTTCCCAGGGACAAACCCTTGCCGGCACAGTCAGATGCGCGCAGATTGGATCGCCGCTTTTGGACAACAAACTGGCCGAAGATTGTGCGCTTCCCGGCAGTCAGAGAATTGACGAGTTTTTCGTTGAAGGCTACAACCGTTACAACGAGCTGATTCGCGGTGGAGACGGCAAGGTGTTCATAATCACGCTCAAGAAAGGCACCGATGTGACTGGCATGTCCGCACCACCTCTGGTGCCGGCAGCGGCCAAGAGCCCGGTTTTGGCCGTGATTAGCGAGTTTGAGCGGCCCACCAAGACGTCAGTGATTCTCAGGTACTTAGGTATGCTCGTCTTCTTTGCCATCGTCATCGTCGTTTGGCTGAAGTGGCCCGCGATCATTGCTAGGTTGCGCCGCGAACAGCCGCCCAGTAATTAAGCTCCCCTCGTCCCTGTCGAGTAAGCGGCACCGCATTTGGTGCTAGCGCACGGCGTCTGCTTCAACCAACTCGGGCTCTTCTTTCGCCGCAGGCCCTTTGTCGGGCAAGCCGTCTTTATCTGCCGGCACAGACTCCACCGGCACCAGTACCGGGCTGGGGTCAGGGCGTTCGTTTTGTACCAAGGGCGCATGCAACGCCATGAACTGCACCATATCTTTGGGAAACAGCAGATCCATCGTCCACTCTACCGCAACACGAATTTTCTTTTCCAACCGCGGCAGTTTGGCCAGATAAATCATGCGCCACATCATCCAGGCAAACACTCCGGAGAATCTCCATCCCATGATGTTGGCTACACCTGAGCGTCTGCCGATGGCTGCCAATGCACCGACGGATTTGTAGACGAATGGTTCTTTGCTGCCACCGCGAATAGTGGCTTCAATATTGCGTGCCACCACTTTGCCCATGCGCGACGCATGCTGAGCCGTAGGCGGGTAAGGCTTGCCGTTGGCTGGATCGACTATATAAGCACAGTCACCGCAGGCCCATAAGAAAGGATAACCAGGCACTTCCATAAACTCGTTGGCGAATATCTTGCCGCGCTCGATTTTGCAGGGCAGCGTTCGAATAATGGCATTCGGCGTTAACCCGGCAGTCCATACGAACAGCACCGGCAGGATTGCCGAACCATCCGCCAGTTCGACGCCGCGCTTCGAGTAGCCGCTCACCTTCGTATCCAACTTGAATTCGACTTTGCGTTCTTCCAGTTTCTTCTGCGCATATTTGCCGAGATCTTCTCCGATCTCGGGCAGCAGCGTATGTTGATCGTGCACGAGCACAACGCGCACCATGTCCTCAGTCAGGTGAGGATAGAAGTGCAAGGAATCGCGAATGAAGTCGTTCATCGCTGCAGTCGTTTCTACGCCGGCGAATCCGCCGCCGGCAATCACGTATGTCAGCAGCGGTTTTTGGCTCTTTGTATAAGCATCAATCTCGGCCTCTTCCAGACTTTGAATCATGGCATTGCGCAGTTCTACCGCATCACGCAGCGACTGCATGGTCATCGCGTTTTCCTCGAGCCCGGGCAGATTGTAGAAGTTGGACTGGGCACCGAGTGCGAGCAGCAGGTAGTCGAACTCGATGATGTTCTCCTCTTCTCCGCCGCAATGTGAGATTTTTACCTGCTTTTTGTCCAGATCGATCGCCATTACCGTTCCTTGCAAGAAGGTGCTGTGGTGCAGCAGCTGCCTGATCGGACTAACGATCGCCGTGACATCGAGATCACTGGCAGCAACCTCGTGCAACATCGGCGTGAAAAGAAAAAAGTTATTGCGATCGACCATTGTGACGGTGATGTCGGTTTGCGGACCGAGCCGCTTGTCTAGTTCCATCGCGGCATAGATCCCGGCGAACCCGCCGCCGAGCACAACCACTTTCTTCTTCGTCTCTTTCTCTCTTGCCAAATCCATAAGCACCTACCGAAACGACTGCACACGCGGGGTCTGCCGGTCTGGACCAATCAACAATATTACAAATGCACTAATTGCGAGTTTACAGGCTCTGCCATCCGGCGAGACTAAAAATTAATCGCGGCCGTGACGTTCGCAATAATTCAGACTCGAATGGAACGCCGCAACGATTGTGTCTCCCGCGCATTAATTTTTGCCACCTGTAAACTCTAGATCTGCTATCGTTTCTTGTTCTGGAAGGTTTTGGCGCTTCGATCGTTCTCTTGAGATTCGAGCGTCCGGACATCGTATTGCCGTTGCGGCAGGGGAGAATCCTGTGCTGTTACACGACCGCTTAAGAAAGCAGGGAGTAGAGGATGAGTACTAAGGTCTTGACAAATCCGCTCAAAGAATTGCAGAAGTTCGGGCAATCAGTTTGGCTCGATTACATTCGCCGTAATCTGATCACCAGCGGCGAACTGAAGCGGTTGATCGACGAAGACGGTCTGCGCGGAATGACGTCGAATCCCGCGATTTTCGAGAAAGCGATCGGCGGCAGCACCGACTACGCCGAAACGATCAAGAACAATCGCAACGCTGCCGAGTTGACGGCGATGCAGCTTTACGAACAGATCGCCATCAAGGACATTCAAGACGCTACCGACATTCTGCATAGCGTTTACAAACAGACAAACGGCCGCGATGGCTATGTCAGCCTCGAAGTTTCGCCGTTTTTGGCCAACGATACGGAAGGCTCGCTGAAAGAGGCACGCCGTTTGTGGAAGGCAGTCGGCAGGGAAAACGTCATGATCAAAGTGCCCGGCACCGATGCTGGCATCCCGGCCATCAAGCAATTGATCAGCGAAGGCATCAACATCAACGTCACTTTGCTCTTCAGTCAAGATACATATGTGAGCGTGACTGAAGCCTATATCTCGGGGCTGGAAGAGCTGGCGAAGAAGGGCGGAGATCTCAGCAAAGTGGCAAGCGTCGCGAGCTTCTTCATCAGCCGCATCGACAGCTCAGTCGACAACTTGCTCGGCGAAAAACTGAAGAGCGCTAAAGACGACAAACAGCGACAGTTGTTGGAAAGTCTGCTCGGCAAGATCGCCATCGCCAATGCCAAAATGACATACAAGCGCTATCAAGAAATTTTCAGCAGTACTCGCTGGAAGGCGCTTGCAGACAAGGGCGCGCAAACACAGCGAGTGCTGTGGGCCAGCACCAGCACCAAGAATCCCAAGTATCCCGACACCTTGTACGTCGACGACTTAATCGGCCCCGACACAGTCAACACCATACCCCCTGCGACGTTCGATGCTTTCCGTGAGCACGGCAAAGTGAAACAGACGTTGACGGTAGATGTCGACGGCGCCAAAAAAGTGATGGAAGATCTGGAGAAAGTCGGGATCTCAATGAAGCAGGTCACCGACGAGCTGGTCGTCGAAGGCGTCAAGTTGTTTGCCGATGCATTCCAAAAATTGTTGGAAACCGTTGAAAAACAACGCGGTGCAGAACAACAGCCGGCGATCGAGCGCTTCAGCTACAAACTGCCTGAGGAAATTGCCAGCTCAGTCAAATCAACGTTGAAACAATGGCAGGAAGGCGACAAGACAAAGCGGCTCTGGGCGCGCGATGCCTCACTCTGGACCAATAGCGACGAAAACAAATGGTTGGACTGGTTGACAGTCACCAACGACCAACTGGCTCACATAGCCAATTTGAAAAAGGTGGCTGAAGACGTTCACCAAGCTGGTTTTACACACGCGCTGTTGTTGGGAATGGGCGGTTCGAGCCTGTGCCCTGAAGTATTGAGTAAGACATTCGGCCGCGCATCCGGCGCACCGCAATTCTTCGTCCTCGATTCTACGGATCCAGCACGGGTGTTGGAGCGCGAGAAACAAGTCGATCTGGCCAAAACAATCTTCATTGTTTCCAGCAAATCCGGCAGCACATTAGAACCGAACATCTTCAAACAATACTTCTGGACCAAAGTAAGCGAGAAGGTTGGTGCCGACAAAGCCGGCGAGCACTTCATCGCTATCACTGATCCGGGATCTCACATGCAGAAAGTGGCTGAATCGGACAAGTTCAGACACATCCTCTTCGGACTGCCGGGCATTGGCGGACGCTACTCGGCTCTGTCGAACTTCGGCATGGTACCGGCCGCGGTGATGGGCATCGACGTCGCTAAATTCCTCGACACTACAGAAGAAATGGTGCACGCTTGCGCAGCCAGCGTTCCCACCCAGGAAAACCCGGGCGTCGTGCTCGGCGTGATCATGGGCACCCTGGCCAATGCAGGGCGCGACAAAGTAACTCTGATCGCGTCGCCCGGCATTCATAACCTCGGAGCCTGGCTCGAGCAGCTGCTGGCCGAATCAACCGGTAAGCAAGGCAAAGGCATCATCCCAGTCGATCGCGAGCAGTTGGCTGCGCCCGATCTGTACGGCAAGGACAGATTGTTTGCATATATCCGCTTGCAAAACGCTGCCGACGCCGAGCAAGACAAGGCAGTCGATGCGCTTGAGAAAGCCGGACATCCAGTAGTGCGCATCAATCTTCCAGACATCTATCATCTGGGACAAGAGTTCTTCCGGTGGGAGATCGCGACAGCTGTTGCTGGCTCCGTCATCGGCATCAACGCCTTCAATCAGCCCGATGTAGAAGCGAGCAAGATTGAAACGAAGAAGCTGACTGAGCAATACGAGAAGACCGGCTCGCTCCCTTCTGAGTCGCCTTTCTTTGACAAAGACGGGATCAAGTTGTTCTCAGACGAGAAAAATGTGAAAGCTCTTGATGCTGCAGTAGGCTCCGAGAAGTCGCTCGTGTCTTATTTGCGCGCTCATCTAGCACGGATTAAGGATAACGACTACTTCGCGTTGCTCGGGTACATTCAAATGACCGACGAGCACGAAAAGCTGCTGCAAGAAATCCGCACTCCGGTTCGCAACAACAAGCATGCGGCTACTTGCCTCGGCTTTGGACCGCGCTTCCTGCATTCGACCGGCCAAGCCTATAAAGGTGGACCGAACAGCGGTGTGTTCTTGCAAGTCACTTGTGATGACGCCAATGACGTCCAGGTGCCACAGCAGAAGTACACGTTTGGCATAGTCAAAGCTGCGCAGGCAAGAGGCGACTTCGGAGTTCTCGTTCAACGGGATCGCCGCGCTCTGCGTGTGCATCTCAGTAAGGACGTCAAAGCTGGACTGAACACACTCAAGGCAGCACTTCAACAAGCACTCGCTAAATAAGAGGAAAGAATCATGCAACTCGGTATGGTTGGATTGGGCCGGATGGGCTCGAATATGGTGCGCCGCTTGATGCGTGACGGGCATGAATGCGTGGTCTTTGACCGCGCTCCCGAGCCGGGCAAAGAGCTTGAGAAAGAAGGCGCACGATGCGCAAAATCGCTGGAAGAGTTCGTCAGCATGCTCCAACCGCCGAGAACTGCATGGGTAATGGTGCCTGCCGGTGCGCCGACAGAACAGAGCATTTTCGCTCTGGCAGATTTGATGAGCAAAGACGATGTCGTCATCGATGGTGGCAATTCTTATTTCAAAGACGATGTCTCGCGCTCCGAACGTCTGTTAGAGAAGGGAATTCATTTCGTCGATGTCGGCACCAGCGGTGGTGTGTGGGGGTTGGAACGCGGATATTGCCTGATGATCGGCGGTGAAGATCATGTGGTGCGACGTCTCGATCCAATCTTCAAAACCCTGGCACCGGGCTTGGGCGATATACCCCGTACCCCCGGCAAAGACAAGACCGGCGGCACGGCGGAGCAAGGATACATCCACTGCGGTCCTGTCGGATCCGGACACTTCGTCAAGATGGTTCATAACGGTATCGAGTACGGTATCATGCAAGCCTACGCCGAAGGCTTTGAAATTCTCAAAGGAGCAACTTCCACTTCCCTGGAGGAGCACCACCGTTACGACATCGATCTGTCGGACGTCGCTGAAGTCTGGCGCCGCGGTAGCGTGGTCGGCTCATGGTTGCTCGATCTCTGCGCCATGGCCCTGGCCGAGGATCCCGCTCTGGCTCAATTTACCGGTTTTGTTCAAGATTCCGGAGAAGGCAGATGGACAATCATGGCTGCGGTGGAAGAAGCCGTTCCTGCTGAAGTTTTGTCCGCGGCGCTCTACACGCGATTCCGTTCGAGGCAGCAGCATCCCTTCGGAGAAAAACTGCTTTCCGCCATGCGGCACAAATTCGGCGGCCACGTCGAACAACCACCCGTGGTATCAGCAACACGATAAGAACCCGGCATTTCGCGTTCGACCTTTGTTGCGGAATGAGAGGTTGAGAAATCACCGCCCTCCCATATTAGAGGGCCGCCGTGGATGGAGGCCGTAGATGAAATTTACATCTACGGGGTCGACGCATGTTCGATGCTCGGTTCAAAATCTAGAGGAAGTACCGTCCGATTCGTAAAAGCCGATGTACAGCGTGCCTCGTCATGCGTGATTGTTGGCGGTTGGTCATATTGGATTGCTGACTGTAGGATGCGGCTGGCATTGCAAGATTTTGGCCGAGGGGTGGATATGATGGCGTCGGCGGTGGCGATTTCATCCAATCTGAAGGCTGCGTTGAGAGAGACTCGGGATTCGAGAACGGACCACGGTTTTCTTGAAGCTTGCTGGACTCTGCGGCCTGTGGGAATGGCGATTCCGGGGTCGTAAATTGACTCTTGTCTGGAAAACCGCGTTGCCCTGTGGCGCTCTGAGCAAGCCCGCCACTGACTTTGAGCCGGGATTGGACTGCCTGAACAGCATCTTTCAACTCTGGATCATCAGGGTGGGTTTTTAGTGCGCCTTGGTAATAACCGAGCGCCCCAGACAGATCGCCCTTGTTTTCTGCTATCACCCCGAGATTGAATCTGGCATCAGCATTGCTAGGGTCTACGTACAAAGCCGTCCGAAATGATGCTTCGGCTGCTTGCGTGTCTCCCTTTGCACTTTCTGCCAGACCTCGTTGGATTATGGCGTGCGCTTCGGCTTTGTAATCAGTCGCGGCATTGGGACCGAGAAAATTTCTTGTCTGCTCTTCTAACTCCGACACAGGATCCGCAGCGGCGACCGACGCCCTCGGCTGCTGCAAACCGCCGTCATTCGCCATGGCACATGACGGCATCGCAACGGCAATCAAAAGCGCGAGGAGAATATTTGCATGTGTTCGCTGTGGATTTGCGGTACGCATCAAGGGATCTTCCGAAGGCTGTATCTGCACTAGTTAGTCCATTTATACCCATAAATATCTGCGACATTCGCATCCAGTCGGGCAGGAATGCTGATTCGCCTCTGCCGCTCGGGTCAAAATCCTTCCTATCGGGAACAACTACTGTGCAGTTGCTATCGTTTCCTCCACTCCAAATTTCAGCATTAAGACATATGATATGAAAGCCAGGGTAAAGAAACTGCCATGGGTCAGCAGAAAGATTCGAAACAAGAAGATGAACTGAAGTGGGCCGACAATGTTTCGGCCGTGGATAAGCTCGCTGCCATGGACGATCCGGGCGAAACGCAAAAGGACGTGGTTGGCAACGGCGATCAGTCCAATTCCACTCTGTCGACGGAGTCTGAGGGATTTCGCCAGGCTGGAAAAATCCTTTCGCCTGGGCAAATGTTCGCGAACAACTACAAAATCGTGTCGGTCTTAGGCATCGGTGGCAACAGCGTTGTATATAAAGCGCACCACATGCTTCTCAACAGGGATTTCGCCATCAAGGTCCTGCTGCCGGACCGAATCCCCAAAGAAAAAGCGATCAGGAGGTTTCAACAAGAAGCGCAAGCCGTCAGCCACCTGGAGCACCCAAATATTGTCAAATTGAACGAATTCGGTTTAGACGAAGCAGGACAGCCGTATCTCGTGATGAGCTACGTTGAAGGCATTCCGCTTTCACAGCTAATCGAGCAAACCGGCCGGTTGAACGTCGATCGTTCCATCAAACTGGTCAGTGCTGCTGCGGATGCTTTGAAGCATGCTCACGCCGAAGGCATAATTCATCGCGATATTAAGCCGAGCAACATCATTATCACTACAGGGATCAATGGAACTGAATCAGTAAAGATCGTCGACTTCGGAATCGCGAAAATAGAAATCGAGGGCGAGGCAAGAGTGACGCTGACGGAAACCGGAGAGGTGTTCGGCAGCCCGGCATATATGAGTCCGGAGCAGTGTCTTGGACAGCCGACCGATGCTCGGACTGACATTTATTCGCTCGGTTGTGTGTTGTACGAATGCGTGATGGGCAAGCCACCATTCGACAAGAGAAGCGCCCTCGAAACACTAATGAGTCACATTCAGCAGCCGGTTACATTCGATCCGCTCATTGCAATTGGCGAGCTGAAAACTGTAATCGAAAACTGTTTGGCTAAGCGCGTAAGACTTCGCTATCAATCAATAGCAGAACTGCAATCTGATTTGCAGAGAATTCAAACCGGCATGTCGCCTCAGCGCAAAGCTGCAGGACTATCGCAGAGAAAGCTGCTAAATATAGCTTGGTTAGCAGCAGCAGCACTATCCATACCGGCAATCATCTATTGCGCCTCGAAATTCCAGCAAGCTAACCAGACACCGCCAGCGACACCAACAGTAACAGTGCCGTCGAGCGGTTATTACGGTGGTGCCTCGCCTTCTGATTTTGCGCCGGGCGCGATCAAACCACACATTGCCAATCCGCTGGGCACCGCATCCGGTGATGCTTATGCCGAGGCTGACAGTATGGATAAAAGCTCTTTGGTGTACTTTCAGAAAGGTGATTACAAACACGCCATCCAAATGCTCGAGTTTTGCAGAGACACATACCACGAGGGCGGAACACATTTCGACCCGCAAGGCAACATCGAAACCGCATACCGAGCCGAGGACTTCCAGCACCTTGGGCAGTGCTATGTCGCCATGCATCAGCTTGACCAGGCTGCCGCCAATTACAAAGAAGCGTTGCGTCTTTACACCAAAGTGACACTTAAATCGATACCCCTCTACGATCAGGCAGTGTTCGGCTATGTAGCAGTACTGCAGCAGCAAGGAAAAAATGCTGAAGCAGACAGCGTTACGCATCAGTATCAAACTATAGGCAAAGTCACCAACGTTCCCTAGTTGTGAATTGGCGAATTTATGTGTCTCTAATGCGGCTCTACGGTCGGCGCGTCGGCGAACATCACATTTTCCGGGGTGATGATGCGGGAGATGTCGCGAGCGATCACGTTTGCCGCTCCTGGGAACGGCTTCTCCCGCTGCGCGGTGACGAATGCTATTACCGTAATGTCTCTCGCTGGAAGATAATATGCAGCCGTGTGATAACCGGGTAGACCACCGGTATATCCGTACCATCCGGCACTACTACCGACGCCCATGCCAAAAGCCATCTTCGTGTTCGGTGCGATCGGTGAGCAGCGCAGACGGTCCCGCTGCGATGCTGCGCTATTGGTTGTTCCACTGACGTACGCTTTAACCCAGCGCGCCATGTCCGGAACAGTCGAAATCATCGCGCCCGCCGCCCACGTAAGCGAGGGTGGGATCGTTTCCGACACATCTTCCCAGCTGCCTTCGGCGTCCAATCCATAGCCACGCGCGTAAGGCGTGGGCATACCAATGGTATCAGGAAAAACTGTCGCGTTAAGTCCGATCGGCTCTGTCAAACGTTTGCAAATCTGGCTGCCGAGCTTATCGTGCGTTGCGACTTCGATAACACGTCCGAGGATGAGATAGTTCGTGTTGCTGTAGTTCCACCGCGCGCCGGGAGGAAACAGCGGCTTATGAGCGACCCCCCAGCGAATCATCTGCTGCGGCGATACACGCAAATTCGGTCCAAAGTGAAGCGCATTGAACTGCTTTGTATTGTACGCTTCGAAAAGTCCACTACGCATTTCCGCGAGTTGTCTGATCGTGATGTGATTGCCGTTCGGAATATCAACGCCGATATTGAACTTGCTGATCGGATCGTCGAGGCTCAGGCGATGCTCGTCCTGTAGCTGCAGCAAGATGGTGACAATAAACGTTTTGGTATTGCTGCCGATGCGGAATCGATCATCAGGTCGGAACTGTGCTTTGGTCTTCACATCGGCCATCCCGACGCTCTTTATATATGGTGCCTTTCCTGGCATGTAGATGGCGATGTACACGCCCGGTATCGGCTGCTTGCCGCCAAACGTGCGTAGCTGTTTACGCGCCGCCGCAATGACGGCTTTGTCTTGCGCCGGGGTTAGAGCTGGTTCTGTAGCGGTAGCAGCGGCTGCCGTTTGAGTGGCTGGCGTATGATCTGGTTCTGTCGCAGCAGAAGAAGGTGCCGTTTGATCGGCTGGCGATTGAGCGGGTTCAGGTATGGCCAAAACGGGTGCAGTTTGGATGGCGAACGCCGCAAAGAGAAAAAAGGCGACCATACGAAAAGGAAACGCGTGCATGGAATTGTCCTCCTGGACGCATCATCATAACACCGCCTATGGGCCAGAGTGAAACAAGCGTGGTCGCCTGATACCACAATTTGCTGAAGCGAATTTGAGATCGATTGCTCAAAGGTTTCTCTCTAGTGGTCACCGCTTTAGTTTTAGACTTTTTGAAGCTCTGGGCGCCACTCATCCAAGATTGCTCCTTCGACCGGACAGACTGCAAGGCAGGCACCACAATCGATGCATGCCGGGTCCGTCGTGATGAATGCGAATTTCGTCCCTTTCGAGTTGGTTTTGCCCTCTGCCCACAAAAGGCATTCCACCGGACATGCCGGTATGCAATCTCCCACTCCCTCGCAAATGTCGCTGACTATTGTGAAAGACATTATGCTTTCCTCCGAAACAGATTTTGATTACATCGTAGATGCCTGTTTCGCCCCTGGCTATAGTTATTACACCAAGGCGTGTAATAATGCTTATATTGGCTGCATTGTGACTAGCCAGCTGGGCTTGAAATGGTCAATCCGATGAAGAAACCACCTCCTCATATCCTTAAACGGCGGCCGGGCGAATCAGCACGTGACGGCGTGCTCCGCATTTTGAAGCTGCAGGGAGAAGTGTCGGCGGCAGATCTGGCCAAAGCGATGAAGATTACATACACTGCAGTGCGGCGCCACCTCTCGTCGTTGCAGCACGATGGATTGATTCAGTCGCACTCCTATCAGCATGGTCCTGGACGCCCAATCTACAGATACAGCCTGACTGAATCAGCTTCTGCGAGCTTTCCATCAGGCTACGAAAAACTGGCGGAGTGCCTGCTTGATACGATCTTCGCCGAAAGCGGGCACACGGGTGTGATGGATCTTTTGCGACTGAACAACGATCATTTGATCAAGATGTTGTCGCCGCGGTTCGGCAACAAGACTCTCGCTGAACGTGTCGACGAAATGGCACGTTATTTTACCGAAAACGGATACATGAGTACCTACAGAGCGCTCCCAGATGGCAATTTCTTCCTCTATCACCAGAATTGTGCAATATACAAGTTGGCGGTGCGTTATCGCCAGTTTTGCATTCTCGAGCCGCGCCTGATCGAATGTCTCTTGGGCGTTAAAGTTTCTCGCCAACAATATATCTTGAAGAACCAGCCGATCTGCGGGTATCTCGTCGACTCAAAACGCCCTTTACTCGCTGGATGACTGCCATCCGGCCCAGGGTCAAGATCGCCGCACGCTAGTTGGCAGTTTCATTAAGTCAAAATAGTAAACCATTCGGTTGACTATTGCTTCAATATCGGGAATAATAAACCACATGGTTTACAATCGAGAAACAGCGCTGGATCTCACCTTCCACGCGCTGGCTGACAAAACGAGAAGAGACATCCTCAAACGTCTAGCACACGGCGATTTGCCCATAAGTCGCCTGGCGGAGACCTATGATATGAGTCTGGTCGCCGTTTCGAAACATATAAAGGTGCTGGAAAAGGCGGGGCTGGTTTCTGCCAGCAAAGAAGGGCGAGTTTATCGCTGTGAAATGCGATGGGAGTCACTGGCAGCAGCCTCAGAACAGATTGCTTTTTATATGCAGTTCTGGAACCAGCAAATGGAAGGACTTGACCAGTATGTTCAAGGTATCATTGATAAAAAGAAAAAACATGCCAAAGGGAAAAAGAAAAAATGAGCAAAAAGACTATCGAATTGACCAAGAGATTTGATGCACCGGCGGCGGTGCTCTTCGGTGCAATCAAAGACGGACAACTTTTAAAGTCGACTGGAGTAAAGCCAGATTCCTTCAAACACGATTTTCGGGTTGGCGGCGCGTTTTCTCTTGAATGGTCCTGCAAAGAGGGCAGCGCCTGCAGCGGGCGCTATTTGGAAATCACGCCCAACCAACAAGTAAAGTTCACATGGAATAGCACCGGTTGCGAAGGTGCCACCAAAGAAGAAACCATCGTCACGGTAACACTCAAGGATCACGGCAAGAAGACCGAGATGAAACTCACTCACGAAGGTCTGATTACCGGTATCTCTGCCGACGATCACCTTGCCGGCTGGACCTCGTCTCTGGATCACTTCCTCACAGAAATTCAGCGCCTCGCTGGCATTTCATAAACTGGATTCAGATAACAAACTTATATCCGCGCCGAAAGACCGTTTCTACATGCGATTTCTGATCGTCGTCATCGATCTTGCTTCGCAGCGTGGCGACGTAGACGCGAATCGTATCTGGACCAGTGTTGGAATCGGTCGCCCATATTCTGCTCAGCAGCGCCTCATGGCTGAACGTTTCACCGGGATGCCGCATAAACAGCTCAAGGAGCGCAAACTCCTTCGGCTGCAGTTTGATCTCCCGATCGTTTTTGAACGCCGTGAAGTTCTGAGGGTCCAGAGTAAATGGTCCAGCTTTGAGAACATTCGTCGCTTGCTGTGCGCCTCTCCTTACGAGAGAGCGCACACGGGCAGAGAGTTCGCGTGGCTCGAACGGCTTGGTCAAATAATCGTCAGCGCCAGCGTCCAACCCTCGTTCTTTGTCGTCTAAATTGCCTCTGGCAGTTAGCAGAAGCACTGGTGTTTTCCGGCCCGACTGGCGCAATTCTTCAACGATTGCGATTCCCGATGTGCCGGGCAAATTCCAATCGAGTATTACCGCATCGTACTCAAAAGACTTCAGTCGATGCAGCGCCTCTGCACCATCGTTGACGATTTCGACGAGATAGTGCTCGCGGTTTAAACGATCTTCGATCGCCATGGCCAGGTCGCGATCGTCTTCTACTAAGAGCAACTTAGCCATTGTTTGACAACGCCATTGCGTTTACGGGAACTTGTCGAGTGCCGGAATCATGGTCATCTCGTCAATTCCAGGAAACCAGCGCTGCTCATATCGCCAAGTTTAGCACTTACAATATCCTAATGCCTTCACGATAGACTGCGACATATACGCCCGACCCACAGAGCCCAGCCACCAACAGAGACAACTAACGAATGCAGCTAAAGATCTGGCACAAGGGACTGATTCTCATTTCCGTTCCGCTAATGTTTGAGCTTGCCTTCGTGGTTTCTCTGAAATCAATGTTGCAACAGGCCGAACGAGAGACTGCCGCGCTCGCACAATCCAAAGCTGTCGTTGCCTATACCAGCGAGTTAGGTCTGGTGCTGTTCAACTCTGGATATCTGCTGATTACCTGGAAAGAGGTGCACAGCGGCCGCTTGGTACAGCAATATGAGCAGCTTATCGCCAAAGTTCCCGTTCTCTGCACTCAGCTCACTGAGCTGACTCGCGACAATCCGCGTCAGCGAATGCACATGCTGCGGATTTTGGACGCGGCTAAGAAAATCAGCCAGCTTACTGCCAATTTCAGCCGGCCATCAGACTCGCCAATGTTGCGATTGATGAATTTGAAGGCGTATCACGATCAGGCGGAGCTGGCGTATCGAACTCTCATGGAAGAGTCAGCCGCCCTGGACAAGGAGGAGGAACTGATCCAAATCGGCAGTACCGATGCTGAGCGCCGCGTCAAAACACAACTCAATCAGTTAATCGCCGCAGGCATTGCGTTCAATATTCTGCTTTCGGTTATGCTGGCGATTTTTTACAGTAAGAGCATCACGACCAGGCTAGGCGTGCTGATCGAAAATGCACGTCGCCTGGCAGTCGGCGATTCATTAAAGAAGCCTGTCAGAGGCAACGACGAGATCGCTATGCTCGATCGCGTGTTCCACGACATGGCAGAACAGCTACGGCAAACAGCCATGCGCAAACAGGAATTCGTATCGATGATTACACACGATCTGCGAACGCCGCTGACCTCAATGAATACGGTGCTGAGCACTCTTACTGAAGGAGCAGACGAACGCCACGACGATGCGGATCAACGAAGACTGGGAATTGTGCAACGCAGCGTCAACAGCTTGATCAAGTTAGTCAACGATCTTCTCGATATCGACCGGCTCGAGTCCGGATTCTTGCCTTTGGACATAGAGCAAACTAACGTGCGCGATTGCCTGGATCGAGCTGTCGAGTCGATTCGTTATTACGCGGAACAACATGACGTTAAACTCGACATTTCGATCGTCGATGCGGAGTTAGATGCTGATCCTAAGCGGTTGGAACAGGTCTTGATCAACTTGCTCTCGAATGCCATCAAGTTCTCGCCGAAAGGTAAAACAGTGTCGCTGGAGTCAAATTCCGACGGCAGTTATCTCACTGTATCCATCAAAGACGAGGGCCGCGGGATCCCCTCAGCGTTTCTGAATCAAGTTTTCGATCGGTTCAGTCAAGTAGAAACTCAAGACGCTTTTATAAGAGGTGGCAGCGGTCTTGGTCTTGCGATATGCAAGGCGCTGGTTGAACTGCATCATGGAACAATCGGAGTCGACTCTATTGAAGGGCAAGGTAGTCGATTCTGGTTTAAAATTCCACTGCGACAAGAACCTGCTGTGCAGACTAAGCAAACACAATGAATGACAATCGACGTACTTTGGCACGGCAAATGAACCGATCTGCCTTACTGTACCTCAGTATGATGCTTCTGCTCCTGTTTTCATTCCACCTGGATGCCGAAGCAGCGGACACAAAAGCGACGAGGCATATGTTCGATGACCGCATGGCCAGTGGTCACAAAGAATCCGAAGCCGGACGAATGGAAGCAGCCATCAGTGATTACTCCGCAATTATTCGTCTGTTGTCGCAAACAGATCGACAAATGCAGGTTGACTATAGAATGGCTTGGTTTGAACGAGCGCTTTGTCTGGAAAAGCTGAAAAAGTATCAAGCAGCCGCAGCCGACATGAAAAAACTGTTTGGCTTGCAACCCATGTCGCGCTGGCCGTGTTATGCCGCCTGTCGCATATTTGCGGAAGCTGGACAATATGAGGACGCCATCACGTATGTAGACAAATACACTGTCTCAACGAAAACTCGTGCCGGCGCATATGCCATTAGATCAGCCTGCTCTGCCATGCTGCACCACCCCACGCAGACGGTAAGGGACTTGATGCAAGCGCTTAGCTTGAATTTCGGTCGCCACGATCGACAGTTTGACGGCAAACAGCCTTTCTGCTCAAACGCATGCCTCGCCACGTTGGCAAGTAAAGCTGGCAGTTCTCTGCAAACGCACCCTGCAGAAACGCACTTCGAATTAGGCATTTTTGACCTGCTGGCAGAACGATACCAGGATGCAGACAAGCACTTGACGAAGTGTTTGAAGGTGCAGCCCGGAAATTGGCAAGCACTGAACGCGCAAGCGAATTGTTATCTAGGTTTGAATGAACTGAAGAAAGCATTGAAAAACATCAATCGCGCCTTGCAGCTAGAGCCGAACAATCCAGCCAACTATGCCCTGCTTGAAACGTACTATTCGCGCACGGGAAATTTCGATGCGATCATCGATGACCTGGCTGCACGACTGAAAAAGACTCCGAAAAACGTTTCAATCTGCATCGCTCAAGCAAATGCGTTTTCGCGAATGAAGGACTCAGCAAAAGAGCTGGACGCATTTTTACGAGCCCTAACTATAGATCCAAAATCCATCACTGCCCTCATGGGAAAAGCCCGGGTCTATCAGGAGACTTTTCAATACGACAAAGCAATTACAGCGTTCAGCGAAGCCATTCGGCTGGCACCGAAAAACTCCGACCCTTATAGCGACCGAGCCACCTGTTACTTCGCTGTTCAGGATTATCAGAAGGCTGTTGCCGATCTGACTCGTGCGCTGGAAATTGCGCCGGACCCATACACATACGCCGCCAGAGCCGAATGCTACATGAAACTCGGCAAACCTGATTTGGCGGCAAAAGACAAAGCCGAAGCCGATCAAAACGGCAACGGCAGTTAATCCAAATAGCCCGGGATTCTCGTCGAGCAAACTGGCTTGCATGACACGCCATCACTGGTAGTGTCACTGCAAGCTAGTCGCATCGGTCGAACCATGCTGTCTGTTGGTCTTCGCCGACGCCGCAATCTCTTTCCCAGTCAAATCCTGATGGCAGGACCATAAGTTTCTTATATTCCTCTTTGAGGATTTTTGATTTTGCTTTCGAGGCGAAAAGCCAGAGCTTCTCCAAACCAGGAAACTTATAGATAGACCCACGTTTAATCTGATCTTCATCTGCCCGAATGCACAGCCGTTTCAACTTGGGCATATGAGAAAAACGTTCAAGTTGTTTACTAGAAGGTACGGTTAACATCTCAAGCGACTCAACTGACGACAGTTTCGCTACCAGGTCGATGTCTTCTTGGGTGCCGTCGGTACTCAAAACTGCCAGGCGGCGCAGATGCCCCTTGCGCAGTTCATTCAAAATCGGGGTTAGAGATCCCTTCGCTTCGTACAAACAAAACGTGTCTAGTTGAGGCAGATTGGGCAGAGCAGCAATCTGCTCAGTAGGGATTGCGTTGGCTTCCATTACATTTTGTGCGGATATCAATTCAACCTTGTTCAAAATCAAGTTTGTCAGATTGGGCATGCTGCCGATCAGCTTGAATGCTCGCTGATGCAGTGCCATGGTTTTGAGCTCTAACACATGCAATTCGCGTTGTTGCCACGCAGCTGCGACAGCGGCATCAGCAGCGTCTATTTCGCCCTCGGTTCCATGTTCGGTATCAAAAATTGTGACGTGAGTCAAATACAATCCCCAGAGATCATTGGGATGAAAACAGCCCCAGTAAGCTGGCGAGGTCATCAGGTTGTACCCTGCAATAAGTGAAACATTAGAGTTCGGTGGGATGGCCACATCGCCCATTGCGCTTGTTTGATGTGTGTGTTTTCGGTGGTCCCATAGCACTTTTCCCAGGGTCGGCTTTTTTGGAAAGTGAAAGATGTTCGGTTGTTTGTCGTTATGAAAGAATGCGGTGGCTGGCGCAGGTGATTCGTTACTGGTTGCAGGTTTGTCGAGATCTAGGGTGACAAACGGATCGCTTACTTTTGCCAGAGGGTTGTTATGGACCAAGAGCGGTTGGATGGCGATACCAGATCCGATACCAATGGCCAGAGCGGCGACGTTGGTCAGTATGGCAACGAGCCGGTCCATACCGCGCCCAGCAACTCCGGTATCCGGCGCCCGTGCGGGCATGGCTGTGGTGCGCACGCTTGCCGAGTCTCCATGCAACACGAGCCTCAAATCATTGGCGACCTCATAACAGCTCTCGTAGCGCTGCCTCGCATCTTTGGCAAGCATTTTGGCGACGATAAACTCGAGGGCTGCGGGAAATTCCTTTCCCAGCGATGCTTCTTTCAACGACGGAGTTTGTCCTGATGCATGTCGCATCATTGTTTCGAGCGGCGAATTTCCAGTCACCGGTGGTGTGCCGGTCAATGTCTCAAATAAAACGCAGCCGAGCGAATAGATATCGGTGCGGTGATCGACTGACGTACCGGCGCATTGCTCGGGGCTCATGTAGAGTGGAGTGCCGAAAACGTCGCCTGTGCGCGTCAAGGTCAGTCCGACTGCATCTTCACCGAAGGTCAATTTGGCGATGCCAAAGTCTACGATCTTGGGAACAAGCCGCGATCGATCTTTTTCATCGATTGAAAGCATGATGTTGCCAGGCTTGATGTCTCGATGAATGACCCCTTGATCGTGCGCATATGCTAAGGCTTCGCAGACTGGAATGAACATCTCCAGCGCCTCTTCAATACCGAGCGGTGGGCGTCCTTTTAAACTTTCCGAGAGCGTCAGTCCTTCTACGTATTCCATGACGATGAATGGAATGCTGCCGTCGATTAGACCGAAGTCTGTCGCATGCACGATATTTGGATGATCCAATTTCGAGATAGCAACAGATTCTCTCTTGAGCCGAAGAACTGTCGTGTCGGATTTGGCTATCGGGTGCAACGTCTTGAGCGCCAACATTTTGTTCATCATTAGATGGCGGACTTTGTAGACACTGCCAAAACCACCGGACGCAATCAGACTTTGCACCTCCAGCCGCTCATCTATGATGGTGCCCGGCTTCAGAGTCGGCAAGTTAGGTGTGTCGTCTGCCGCCAGCGGCGCCACAGCCGGTTCACCATCCGGCTTGAGTGGGTCATTTGGACTGATTGGCGAGCGTTCCACAAAAATCCTCCACTACATACTCTCTACCCAAATGTCGTTAATGCAATGTTGGGTTCCACATGGCTGCAAGCCCGGCGGCCCGATACATCGTGCGAAGTACTCGTGAAATGTGCCATCTTGAACGGCTGCGTGGTAGGGCGAAATTTGCCCGGGTACTAACAACTATTTTATAAGTCGGCAGTAGATTGAAGACCTCGATCGTTCGCTCCCTTCGCCTTCAATCCAATCGGCTTCAACCCGCTCTACCGTGCAACCTTACTAAACATCAGGGCAGCGAGTGAGGTACCCAAGCAATTTCCTGATGGAGGAAAACACATATGGGTTCATTCCATTCATATCCGTTGGAATCAAATGCAGGTGTCGGCGATGCCGTTAAACCTTCCACCAATCTGGGGCAACACTATTGGAATCCAACGGACATGGCAACGGTGTCAGCTGCGGATTCCAACTCCACAAGCAAAACCTCAGACTTCATTCCCAGCCTCAGCATCGCTCACGAACAATCATACAGTCCGACAGGAGCAGCTGGTGACGCTGCTGCACAGTCCCAAGCAATCGCGAGCGGGGGCGGCTTCCAACACGAAGTGAAAACCGCTGAGAGAGAGGTGGGCTTGGCTGTTCAAGAACTGAAACATGAAAAGAATCCGGATCAGAAAGAAGTGCATCAACTGAAGGACATGCAAAATGAACTGAACCAGGCGGAAAAAAATCACGACGAGGCCGCCGTCCAGCAAGTGCTAAAAGACCTCGAGCAGCTGATTAGCGGGCAAAGTAATGGTGGTGGCATTGGTGGAAACGGCGGAGGCACCGGTGGTGATGGCGGCAACGGTGGAAATGGCGGAGGCACCGGTGGTGATGGCGGCAATGGTGGAAACGGCGGAGGCACCGGTGGTGATGGCGGCAATGGTGGAAATGGCGGAGGCACCGGTGGTGATGGCTCCATACCCCAGTCACCTGTGTCTGGCGCAGGATCCACTGCCACCAAGTTTGGAGTTGACGCAATGCCGCCAGTTGACCCGACTGCGCCAGCATACTATGTGGCAGCAGACGGCAGTGCCAGTGGCAACGGAAGCGCGTCTCAACCATTCGCGACCTTGCAGCAAGCCCAGCATGCGATGGAAAACAGCAGCATAAAGACCACATATGTTGAGGGCGGCACGTACAGCATGAGTTCTACGCTAAATCTGACATCTGCTGACTCAGGCGAATCGTTTATCTCGACCGGTGGTTCCAGCAATCCAGCTGTCTTGGATGGCGGTGGCAAGCTCAGTAACTTGATTTCCCTCAATGGTGCTAACAACGTCAGCATTGAAGGTTTCTCCATGGAGAATACTTCTAACAGTCCAGTATGGGATACGAAGAAGTGGGGGCAAGTACAACCCAACGTCGGAGCAATTTACGCCCAGAATTCCAATGGCGACAACTTGGCCTTCAACTCAATGAACAACGTTAATGTTGGTGTCAATATGCAGGGTGACAGCAACATGATGGTCTCAAGCAATCAGATCACAAACGTGCAAAGTGCAATCGACACCGGTTCCAGTCAAAGCAACGTTTATGGAAGCAACAATACCATTCAAAGCAACTTCATTGATAATGTCACTGGCTACGGTTCAAAGCTCTACGACAATGTGGGCGCCATTAACATCATTGGCGATTCGAATTCCAACGTCAACAACAATGTGATTGAAAACACGGCCGGCGTTGGAATTCAAGAAAGCTTTAAAATGAACGGCTCTGGATTCAGCATCTCCAATAACACGATTGTAAACGCAGACGATACTGCCACAACGGCTCATGCCGACACCAGCTCCAACCCTACCGGCGACGATGGTGCCATCCACATTTTTACGGGGCCTGGCAGTACCAAGAATTTGAACGGTCTCATCTCAAACAACTACGTCGACGGCGCCGGAGCCAATCGGGCTGACAAGGCTGTCTACCTGGACGATGGCGTGAATGGAGTCACCGTGAGCGGCAACGTGCTAGATGAGGGCGGCGCCGGTTACGCTATGCAGATTCACGGCGGCAGCGATAACACCGTTGAAGGCAACACGTTCCTTCTAGATTCGAATGGTGGAGGGGTTCTCTACCAGACCGACGGTTTCCAGATGACTGGAAATGAAATCGAGGGAAACGACTTCATCGCATCCGGCAACGGTCAGAAGGCATATTCGTTTATGAACACTGATAGCTCCGATATGCCCCTGTTTTCCGACAATGTCTATTCGCCAGGCTTAGACCAGTCGCCAGATCCAAACGGAACCACGAGCTGACGTCAATACGGCCTTCGGTTCATGCCGTATGGCAGCGGTCGCCTATAATAAGTTAACCGTAGTGACCACAGCATGATCGAATCATTCAATGACATCCTCCGACAAGGACCAGAATTCAACGAGACAAACAGCCGCCAGGATGGTGGTCGACCAAGATAACTTTCTCAAGGAGGACCCGGCTTGTCAGATTGCATGGGGAGCGGTTTCCAAAAGTGAGAGCCGATGGCCGGCGTCGTTGGCTGTTCTTTTTGGCATTCTGGTGACCATGTGGCTGCCTGAGAAGTACGAGTTCGGGCCCGGATGGCTGATGCCGGCATTGGAATTAGCCATTCTCGTTCCACTTACCGTAGCTGCTCCCCGCAGAGTCGCTCATGAGGGTCCGATCAAGCAAGTTCTTGCAATAACGATGATCGCGATAATTAGTTTTGCCAATCTCGCGTCGCTCATATTGCTCATATACACATTGCTATACAACGGAAAATCAATCACCGGCACCGAGTTGATCTTTTCAGCAGTGAAGGTGTGGATTACAAATGTGATCGTTTTCGCGCTCTGGTACTGGGAAATCGATCGTGGGGGTCCCGACCAACGTACGCACCTCGGGCATTCGGCACCAGACTTTTTGTTTCCACAAATGTCAACTCCGGGCACCGCACGTGCAGACTGGACGCCAGCCTTCATCGATTATCTCTACCTGGCATTTACCAACGCCACCGCATTCAGTCCCACCGATGCAATGCCTCTAACCCCGTTGGCCAAAACGCTTATGCTTGGTCAATCCGTCGTTTCTCTGGTTACCGTGACGATCGTTGCAGCGCGGGCAGTCAACATTTTGGGGTGACTTTGCGTCGATTCCGCTCGGTCTTCGGCTAATCAAGAGCACGGCATTGTGCTGGGCCACTTGAGGTCCGATTGCCGTCCGTGGTAGCCTACTCTGATTCGACCGCCATAAGGCATCCGCGGAGGTTTCATGCTGAAAACGACGCCCTTGCATTCTCGCACGTCGGCTCTGATGCAGGCCAGTCAGTGGCGCCGCTGGGCTGGCTACAGCGTAGCAAGCTCATACGAGATGACTCACGACCGAGAATACTTCGCCCTGCGAAATGCGTGTGTGCTGCTTGATGTATCGCCCCTGTGCAAATACCAAATCAAGGGCAAAGATGCGCTCCGCTTTCTAAACCGGCTGGTGACACGTGATGTGAGCAAGATTTCCACTGGCGGTATGCTCTACACACCCTGGTGCGATTCACGCGGCAAGATCATTGATGACGGAACGATCGCCCAATTGGGCGAAAACCATTATCGCCTCACTTCGGCCGAGCCCAACCTGCGGTGGCTCGAAGATAATGCCATCGGTATGCAAGTGGAAATCGAAGACGTTGCCGAACAAATTGGTTCTATGTCTTTGCAGGGTCCACGATCGCGCGAACTGCTGATGACTTTGACTGACGCCCCAATTGGCGCAATGAAATATTACGATTACTTGAACACGAAAATCGGCGGCGTCGATGTAATGATCTCGCGCACCGGTTACACAGGCGATCTTGGATTCGAGTTGTGGGCTCCTGCAAACGGCGCAGAGAAAGTTTGGGATGCGGTGGTGGCAAAGGGACATTCATTCGCATTGCAACCGGCGGGGATTTGGGCGCTTGATGTATCGCGCATTGAGGCCGGACTTATTATGCTGGATATCGACTATACTCCCGCCAACAAAGCGATGACCGATGCGCAAACATCGACACCTTTAGAGCTCGGCTTGAACTGGGCGATCAGTTGGAAGAAAGGAAACTTCGTAGGGCGCAAGGCACTGTTAGCGGAAAAAGAACGTGGCTCATCCTTAACGTTGATGGGGCTGGAGATCGACCACAAAGAATTCGAGCGGCAGCACCACGAACTCGGACTGACTGTTCCCTATCCGTTTCTTGCCTGGCGTGCTGTGATACCACTTTATGCTGACGGCAGTCAGGTTGGATATGCCACCAGCGGTGTCTGGTCACCGACACTGAAGAAGTACATTGCTTTCGGGCACATACAGCCGCGTTGCGCGGCACCAGGTAGTGTGGTGACGATCGATCTGATCGTCGATCGCTTTCGGCGACCGTTTAATGCCAAAGTGACTAAACTGCCCTTTTTCAATCCGCCGCGGAAGAAGGATACATTATGAACAATCATCACTACGACGCAATCATAATCGGCGGCGGTCACAATGGACTGGTCAATGCCGCCTATCTAGCCAAAGCTGGCAAGAAAGTTCTCGTGCTCGAGCAGCGCCACACCGTCGGCGGTGCCACTGTGACTGAGGAAGTCTATCCCGGATTTAAATTTCTCATCGCCTCATACCTGATCAGCTTGCTTCGTCCAGAAGTGATTCAGGACCTGGAACTCGCTCGCCATGGTCTCGAAATCACGCCCCTGGAGAGCACCTTCGTCCCGCTGCCCAACGGCAATTATCTGGCCGATTGGCCGGACCATGATGCCACTCGTCATGAAATTGAGCGGCATTCAAAGCGCGATGCCGAGGCTTATGATGAATACACGCGGCTGATGAAACGGATGGCAATCGCTCTGCGTCCACTGTTGGGAATGATCCCGCCCGACCCCACATCAGTGTCGGCGAAAGATCTGGAAACGATGGCCAGGGTTCGCGGCGTCCTCAACAACATGACCAAAGATGATTTCTATACTCTCGCTCGCCTCATGACGATGAGTGCTGCGGATTTTCTCGACGAGTTTTTCGAGAGCGAAGCTCTCAAGGGCACCAAGTGCACAAGTGGTATCATCGGCTCGTTCATCGGCCCACGCTCGCCGGGATCTGGATACATTCTCCTTCATCACTATCTTGGTGAGCTCGACGGCACGTTTCGCGCCTGGGGTTTGGCGCGCGGCGGCACCGGCGCATTGAGTCAAGCGATTGCCAGCGCGGCGCGCGAAGCAGGGGTAGAAATCAAAACCAATTCGCCGGTCGCTCAGGTCAACGTGAAGAACGGCGAGGCGACAGGGGTGACCCTCGAAAACGGTGATGAATATTCAGCCGGTATCGTTGTCTCAAACGCCGACGCTAAACGCACATTTTTGAAGTTAGTCGACTCGCGCCATTTGCCGGAAGAATTCGTCAGCGATATAAATCGCTTTCGCATCTCAAGCCCTGCATGCAAAGTCAATTTGGCGCTCGACGGGTTGCCCGAATTCAAGTCGATGCCCAAGGGGAAGGAAGCTTTATTGCGGGGCTCGATCGAGATCTCGCCCAGTATGGACTACGTCGAACAAGCCTACGATGATGCCAAATATGGTGGCTGGTCGCGCAGACCATTTATGGATGCGTTGATACCATCATTGATCGACCCGGGCATGGCACCACCTGGCAAGCACGTGATGTCGATCTTCGTGCAGTACGCCTCCTCAGATCTCGAGGGCGGCTGGAATGAAGAGAAGAAGGCGCAGTTCCTCGACGTTGTGATCGATACGCTGGCCGAACATGCACCCAACATGAAAAACATCATCATTCACAAGCACATCATGACACCATGGGATCTGGAGCGCACAATCGGTTTGACGAGCGGTCACATCTTCCATGGAGAACTGGCGCTGCAGCAGCTGTTTTTCCTGCGTCCATCACCGCAGTGGTCTAACTACCGCACGCCGATTCGCAATATGTATATGTGCGGCAGCAGCACTCACCCAGGCGGCTGCATCACTGGTGCCCCCGGACGCAATGCCGCCCTGGCTATATTAGAGGATCGCCCATGAGCAGCTACGACACGATCATTCTAGGTTCTTCGCCCAATGCGCTCACTGCCGCAGCTTACCTGGCACGCGGCGGACAGCGGGTACTTGTGCTCGAACCGTCAGCGCATGTCGGCGGCGCCGTTTCAACAGCACAATTTGCCGAAGGGTTTAGCGCAGACATCGGTCTAGTCAGTGGACGAATCGACGACGAGATCAGCAAAGATTTGAAATTGCACGATCACGGTCTCGATGTAATCGAACGCACGACTTTGACGAGCTTGTTGCCCGGTAGTCGGAGTTTTACCTTGTCTGACAGCCGCGATCGATCAACTGAAGCAATTGCCAAATTTTCGGCAAACGATGCGGCTAAATACAAATCGTTCATGCAACTGATGGATCTGGCGATCGACTTCTTGCGCTCTGCCTATGGTGTCACCCCATATCGCGAGCATCCACCTTCTTCAACCGATGTGCAGCAGCTCACGATGCTGGTCGAAAAGCTTCGTGGCTACGGACGTCGTGAGATGACAGAAGTGATGCGGTTGCCCTTGATGCCGCTCCGTGATCTGCTTGATGAGTGGTTCGAGAGCGCCGAATTAAAAGGGTTGCTGGCAAGTGCGGGAGTGCGTGGCCTCAATCAAGGACCGTTTGCCGCAGCCACCGCCTTCAATCTGCTGCACCAGCTGGCGATCGGGGACGGCTTTTTCCGTGCAACTGCTCGCGGTGGCATCGGCGCGGTGAGCCAGGCACTATCCAAAGCTGCACAAGCGTATGGTGCGGAGGTGCGAGTCAATGCCGGACAACTGCAATTGACTGTTGCCGATGGTGCAGTAAAGAGCGTTCAAGCCGATGGCAACACTTTTACCGCGGCCGCCATTGTCTCAGACTATGATGCTCTGTACACGTTCTCCCATCTCGTGCCACCACCCGAATTAGAACCGGAGTTCAATCGGGCCGTGCGCCACATTCGTTATAATGGATCGGTCGCACGCGTCAATCTTGCGCTCAGTCAGTTGCCGAAGTTTGACGGGCTCAGCGAAGAAGCGATGCGCGGCACCCTGACAATTGCGCCAAGCGTTGCCTATCTAGAAAGAGCATTCGATTGTGCCAAGCGTGGACAATTAGCGGACAAGCCTTTCGTCGAACTGACGATTCCCAGCCTGAGCGATCCCTCCCTTGCTCCGGAGGGCAAACACACGATCTCTATTTGGTTGCAGTTTGCTCCCTACACCGCCAAGGTGAATGCCGATCATGTCTACGCCACGGCACTGAATGCGGTATCGGAGTTTGCACCAAATCTAAAATCTCTAATCCAGCATTTTCAGGTACTGTTGCCTGGCGACTACGAAGCACAATACAACTTGAGCGAAGGGCATCTTTACGGCGGTGAAATGAATCTAGCCCAAGCATTTCTGCTGCGCCCGATCCCAGGTTTTGCGCAATACCAATCGCCAATATCCAATCTTTACTTATGTGGCGCAGCAACGCATCCCGGTGGTGGCATCCACGGACTGGCAGGACGTAATGCTGCAAGAGAAATGGGTGTGCGCGATCTCGTGCCCGCATGATCATGGCAACCGGCGACCCGCAGCCTACACGTCTCGTCTGGGCTATCGCTGTTTGCTTCGCCATGGTTTTACTCGGCGCCTGCAACGCTCAACCACTTGTCACTCGACCAGTCTCTGGAGACACTTACGATAGAGTGATGAAAACTGGTGTGATTCGCTGCTCGTATATTGTGTATCCACCCTACTGCATGAAGGATCCGAACACCGGCAAACTTAGCGGAGTGTTCGTCGAGGCTATGGAGCAGGCGGCAACAAACCTTTCGCTCAAGGCAGAATGGACGGAAGAGGTCGGCTACGACTCGCTGTTCCAAGGGCTTGAAACCAATCGCCATGATGTGTTTGCTGGCGGGCTCTGGCCAAATGCTGAGAGAGCACGTGCAGGTGAGTTCACGATTCCAATCTTCTACAGCGCCATAAGAGCATACGGGCGAACCGACGAGCATCGGTTCAAAAACCTCGATGGCATCAACAGTTCTGACGTTACTATTGCCGTGCTTGACGGAGCCATCGAAGATCACATCGCTCGGGCGGATTATCCCAAAGCAAAGCGTTTTTCGATTCCGCAGCTGACGCCATTTTCCCAAAACTTGCACAACATTGTGGCACATAAGGCAGATCTGACATTCGCCGAACCCGGAATGATCGATCTATTTCTCAAGACCAATCCAGGAACACTTAAAGAATTGGCTCCAGACAAGCCGGTACGCATCTTTGGCAATGCCTTCGTCGTCAAACTCGGGGACGTTCGCTTCAAGAACATGTTGAACGCAACCCTTGACGAAATGGTAAACGATGGTGCCGTGGACAAGCTGTTGAAAAAGTACGAACCTGGTCCAAATGTATTTCTAAGAGTGGCGCTTCCGTATCGCGAGGATTCAACAAGGCGTTCAGTGCGACTTTAACCGATTCTTGCCAGATGCAGGCGGCGCAAGAATATCTTCCGCTGCGGCGTTGATCTTGTAGTTCGATGGTGCCAGTTTGTGCGACAAGGAAAGTGGCAAACACATGTTCTCGGGTCTTGGACAGGCGTGGCCGAAATTGAGAATGCGGGTGGTAAAATTAGGCCCCCGCAATGTGGAAGCGTATGAAACATCAATGTCTGCTCTCCTTCGTCGTGTCACTGGCATCCGGTCTTGCCGTATTGGCGTGTCCGATGGCCGCACAAGCCGAATCGTTTACAGTGTCGCCGCCGACGACTATCTTTACACCCCAGCAATTGGGCCAATTCGGTATCGATTTTCCCGATGGCGCAATAGGAGTGATCAGATCAGAAGGTCAGTATCTTATCTTCGGAGCCGGCGGCAGTTTCGGCGGAATTGGGCCGGGCGGCAATGCGACTGGCACATACAAGTTTGCCGGCACGCTGAGCAGTTTCGCACCCGCGCAAAACACGAGCCCGCAGCATCCGATCCCGTCTCTACAAACTGGACGGGTACAGCCCTCTCCTGACGGCAGAGACTTCGACCGCGATTATGCAGGTGGGGGACCTACATACAAATACATGGTCGATGGAACACCAGAGTTAGTGCACGTCTATCACGGCGAATTCCATCCGAACTATCCGGCAGGTCTACCGTTTTACGGCGGTTCAGGAATGGCTGTTTCCACCAACGAAGGGTCCTCGTTTGCAAAAATCGGAGAGATAATCGCACCATCAATGACTTTGCAGGAATTCATTGCATCAGGGAGTCAGGGACTGCCTATCGATGGCTTCATTATCGAAGGTGACGCAAACGGACGTCCCGTTGGTTCAGGCTTATCCGAGGACCAGATCTACTTATATGACATATTCTCAGATAGAAACGCGAGCGACGCGCATGACAGTTTTGCCATTGCCCGGATCAAGAAATCCGACCTGATAGAGGCTGTCTCCTTTCATAGAGCGCCTCTCTTCAAGAAGTATTACGCGCCATCCGGAGGATTTACACAGCCTGGACTGGGCGGCAGTTTTACTCCCATTGTCACTCAGGGAACCGACGCTCTAGCTTGGCCTCAAGCCGTTTATTGCTCCTACCTGAACAAGTTTCTTCTCTTCTATCAGACTAATCAGAGAATGATACAGGTGCGCATTGCCTCCAATCTCATGGACTGGTCTGCTCCAATTACTCTGGTAAACAACCCCAACGATCCGAGAACGTTTTATCCAGCCGTCTCTGGCATGAAGCACGATCAATTCCGGTTGGACAAAGAGTTCTATTTGTTCTACCAGAGGCGATTTACAAACACGAATCCAGCGAATCCAACCTACTACCGCTCAGTGGTTACGATCAGTCCATAGTGAAACAACTGCAAAGAGCAGGAGTTATTGCCATTCTAAGATTCGTTTTCACCATAACGAACAGATTCGGCGGGGGGTCACTTTGGTGGCGAGGAGTTCTGTCAGTCTCTGCTTGTTTGGTTATGGCACTGTGGGTAATACCATGCCATGCGGCCGAGTCCGCGTCATCTGATTTCCAGCAAATGCTGTTCAGGCAATACGACTGGCTTATGACGTGCCGAATGCAAGTGTGCGAAAACTATGTCAGTCTCAAGGACTCACCAGCAACAAAAGCGCTAGTTGTTTTCAAAGCATCTTACATACAATCTCCTGCAGTGCAACTGGCCGCCACTGCCACTGACTACGAGCAGCTCTGGTACCAAAATGGCAGATGTGTCGGATCGAAGCGGCAAAACAATCTGTCAATGATACCCAATAGCCAGGGCGCAATTTACTTTCTGAATGCAGGCAACGATTTAATCGCCACTCATGCGCGTGAGACAGCAAATGCCGCAGTCAGGCTGCTTCTAGATCTCAGACTGAAGAATTCAATCGTCGCTGGTTTCGTCGTTCCCGATTCAAGTTTCGATCAGGTTGCATCGGCGTTATCAGACCTAAATTTTTTGCCCATCGAGAAAACCCGTTACCACGACGGTGAGCGGCCCAGCTTGCACCTGATTGGCTATCCTAAAGGCAGGGATCAGTATTTCCTCTACGACGACCCGCGGCAAGACTGACCGAGACCTATTACTGCTTCAGCGATTCAAAAATGATGGTTTAAAATGCGCAGGACTATCAGGTACAAAGAAAGGTTGGCACGAATGCAGCTGCTGCCCATGACGATTCTGGTGCTCCTAGTCCTCTTGTTCTGTGCTAAAGCCAGTGCTAGCGACACCGTCATTTCGTTTGGCGGCCCTGCTCCAGTACCGCAGTATCGTGACAGGATTGTTGACTACAGGCTTGATCCGGCCCGCGAGAGATACTTCATACATTTGCCGAGCGGTTACTCTGCTTCACAACCGCATGGACTTATGGTGTTTATCGATGCTGGGGACACATCGACAGACTTACCCCAGGATTGGAAAGATATACTCGACCGCAGAAAGATTCTCTATGTAGCACCGCAAGGCGCAGGCAATTCCCAGAGCGGGTCGCGGCGCATGGGTTTAGCAGTTTTGGCTGCAATCGAAATGCAACAGCATTACAACATCGATCGACGTCGAATATACATCGCTGGTTTCTCCGGTGGGGCGAGAATAGCTAGTTTGCTAGCTTTTCATCAACCCGATATATTCCGCGGCACCGTTCAAATTTGTGGTTCTGACTTTTACCGAGCCGTGCCAGCGGTTCACCGGACCTCCTCAACGGCCGCAGCAGATCAGCAATATGGGCTTATGACAGGTGTCGAGCCGACAAAGGAACAAATTCAATACGCAAAGAGCTATGTCCGATTCGCGTTGATAACAGGTAGCGGCGATTTTCGCCATGGCAACATTCTGGACATTGCTGAGGGGGGCTTCGTGAGAGATGGTTTTCGTGCGAAAGTCTTCGATATTGCTGGAATGGGACACACAGTCTGTGATGGACACGCGCTCGAACAAGCCCTGGACTATCTAAGCGCTTCATATTGAGGGATCCATTTACTCAAGGGCTTGTTTGAGTAGCCAATGAAACGCAATTCGAATTGCTGTTTGGTGGCTTGCCGTTTACCTGGCGTTTCGCAGCGCCTCTGACATTATTGAATCAAACTGATCGGCACTCGTTTCCCAGCTTGTGCTTGGTTTAGTCCTTTCGGTCCGTCTGTACTGTTTCTGTTCTTCTCCTTGCTGAGTCAATAAAATCGTGAATGTCCTTTTGGGGTCGTTTTAAGTAATCTCGCCAGGCTGGCAGAAGCTTTGTCATCATCTCTTTGTGCTCCTCGTGAGCTTCGAACGGTGGATACTCACCGCCGTTCAACCTTGTGCGCATCTCGTTATCGGCGATAAGTTGAATTGCTGCGTGCTCCAGGTCTCCACCCGGAAGGACCAGATGCAAAAATTCGTGCCACAAATAGACTGTGTTGTAGTTTGGCCAGGTGAGTCTGTACGCCCAGCATATAAAGCCATGCCCCGCGTGTCCCTGCTTTAGTTTTGGATGAGTTAGATAGACATCGACGTCTCTGGTCAATTCAAGCCCAGTCATCTCAGAAACCATATCGTTTGTTTTGACAAAGTTTGATTCCCATTCTGTTCTTACAAGATCCAGAGATTGTGCCGTTTCAGCAAGCAAGGATCCAAAAGTTTGATGGCTCAGCATTTCCTTGAGTAGAGCGTCGGCTCGTTTGCTAAGTTGCTCCATCGATTTGCCAAAGATAAAAGTATCTTCTTGCGGTCCGAAGCGTATGAAATCATTTGCCTCTGTGTCCTTGTGCCAGGCTGCGTTTTGAAAGTCGACTATCGCTGAATCGCATTGATTGCCAACGAAGCGACTTGGGGATGTATTGACTATCATGTGATATGCGAGATAGGCTGGAACGATTTTGAAATGGAACGAAATCATGGGTGTCTCGTAAAACGTCCGATTGAGCTGCATCAATTGAGTAGTCTAGCTCATGAAAGAAGCTGTTTTGAGCAAAGCAGTGTTCTGTCACTGCCTGGAGAAGCTCCAAACATCGGAGGTATAACTGTAAATAAATGACATAAAAAAGGATTCAAATGCGATTCGGCTGGACCAATTTCTGAACTTTCATGGCATGGTTTAATCAGGTGGTCAGGCAAAATATGTCATCCAGAATGGTGATGTTAAAGTAAACGGTGAGGTTGAAAACTAGACGAGTTCGCAAGTTGCAGGTCGGTGATGTGGTCGAGGCGATGGGGCCAAACATCATGTTGTATAAACTACTCTGACGGTTTGGAAGCTCATTACAGCGGAAGTTAACGGAAGAGTTTGAAGCATGAATAATAAAAACGGACTGATAACGATGACTTGTTTGAGTGTCCTCGGGTTAACGGCGTCTGTTGTGACTGGTCTGGCGAGTACGCCAGCGATTTTGTCAAAGGCACCAGTAGGTCCGACAAGCGCCTATCTCAAGCAGGCAGCGCCGCAAACACTCAAAGATGCGCTTAACTGTCATTATTTGGCATGGGTGCTTGATTCCTTCTGTGAGCTTACGCCCAAGGAATTTGTCCGCAATCTCAATTTTGAAAGAAATGATGCGTGTTTCAATCCAACGACAACAAGCTACTTGTTCGTTGGTGTCGATGATGTGATCTATCCGAATGAGACATTTTGTCTGCAGGAAGCTCAACTCAATTCGCTTGAACGACCCCATGTCTCTAAGTGTCCAGAAGCTGTTCAGATGGGACGGTATCTCATTAGCGGTTGTGCTTTTTCCAGTCCAGACAAACTACGTGTCGCTGGTTTGACCCCTTCGCATGATAAAGAATCCCTATATGAATATGATCTTAAGACCAAGCAATGGTCTGTCCTCAACGATCGGAAGATTGCCGATCGGTCTCGATGTGTATCATCGTTGTTAACCTGCTCAGGCAATAAGACGTATACATGCACCGTGTTTATCTCAAGACAAGGGAAGTCGTCTGCAAGACGGTTCCAACTGAACGCATTTGCTCGCAACGGAAGCCACCTGAACTCCAAGATAGTTACCACTGCAAAAGCGGAACTTGATTTGAAGGACGAGTTCGATACCAAGTCCAAGTATCAATTCGCTTCCTTGGGAGGGCGCTATCTGGTTTTGCAGGTACACGACCACCCGGAGCTTCTTACCGACTACGTGATTGACGCCGAATCAGCGAAGGTGCTCGCTGTGACTCATATCACGTACTCAAAGACCAAGAAGACTGGTGAGAAAACAGAGAATCCTGGAGAGCATAAGTCCGTCGCACAACCATAACGGCCGTTCGCACGTGCGGTGTCAATTAGCAACTTCACTTCTTTAGGCGTTAGATATTCGCGAGAACTTTTTCGTTGGATTGGTGGATTAGCCATCGGATTTTTCAACTTTCCCTAAAAGATACCTGGCAGATCAGAGGATGTCATGGCAGAGTCTGCCTCCGCTTTGTCTCATTTTTCCCTACTTTCCCTAAAAACAGCCGTTTTCGGGAGTGTTTCCTTTTGCCTTCAATGTCGCCGAAAAATCAAGGTGATGAACTACATGCGGTGGCACCTGTCATTAGAAAATACCGGAGCACGGAAACCGGAGAACTCATCACTCCTATGGAATTCGAAAGGCGCTATCCTAACGGAGGTACAGTATGCTTTCCAGGTGCCTTCTTATTGACTAAGCGCGCACGCTAAGCAGTCTGAAACATACCGAAGATTATGAGACTGAACGCGCGCTTCGCGGACCTATCGCCATCTCATTCTGGGTTTCTTCATTGTTGGTTCGGCAGGTTGCTCTAGAGAATACAACGTTCTCACGAAACAAGAAATCAACGTCTATTCGCCACGTGGAGTGTTCTTGAGACTCTTTCATCAAGAACCTAATCTGTTCGTCAATCAACGCGTGAATTTCTCTCTTGGAGAAGCCCGCATTACGCCAATCCAGTGTCGGTACAGCATACAAATTTCCGCAAACCATGGGAAACCTACCAAGCTCTTTCCACTCGGCGCAATACGAATAGCTACTTAACGGGTTGAATGTCAATTGACAGATGTGCATTACCCCATTGCTCAGCAGCTCCTCGCTGCTTTCTTTGAAGTAGGCCTGCTTATCATCGAAAATGATCTGCAACCGTAGATCTGGAATGTTCAATGCTGCAAAACGCTCTCTAACTGCTGCTATCTTCACCACAACAGTAGTGCCGCCAGCCTGCTTAGAATGTCTCAATACGTATAAGTGCTCGTCAGTTAACGGCATGGCATTCTTGTCCTGAATCTACGCCCTATTCGATATTTTTGCTCCAAAAGAGACGGGATGCAATAAAACGATGCCACACTCAGACGCTCACAGAATTCCTACACATCACCCATTCTACATCGGGAGGAAATGCGGCATAATCGAATGAGTCGGCATATGGCCAAGCTATAGGAAGGCCGCGAAATGTTCGAAAGATTCACGCAGAAATGCATCAAGGCTATTATGCTAGCGCAGGAAGAAGGCCGCATCCTTGGACACAATTACGTTGACTCAGAACAACTCATGCTGGGGCTTATTGGCGAAGGAACCGGACTCGCGGCAATGGCCATGAAAGCTAGCGGTGTCAGCCTGAAGGAAGCCAGGATCGCTTCTCAAGCCGTCTTCGGTTGAAAGGCAAAAATCTCTTCAGGAATCTGCTGGTCGAAAATCACCTTCTCATAGACGCATTCGGTGATCAAGCTCGGAGGCACTGACGGATACTTCTGCACCACTCTCTCAATTCTAAGCTTCAGCAAAGCACAGTCGCTCTTTCGCAGCCAGAGCTGTATTTCCATTTGCGGTGTAGTGCTGCTACGCAGATGAATTGTATCGTGGCTCTCTGGCTCACTTTCATCAATGCAAAACAGATTGTCAAAGAAGCCATATGCTTGGCACTTCAATTCGGGAATTAACAACGTTGGCGGGTATAGAACGTATCGGCCACGACCTCGGCCTGGGCGAGTCAGCCGGTTGAACGCCTCGGACAAGCTGTCGGACCGATTGAAACTGCTGTCCTGGTACCAGCTGCCCAAATCAGGTTCATTGGATTCTGGACTGTTGGACTCCAAACTAAATACATCGCCATCCTTGCTCCAAAGAATGGAACTCATCTCACTTCCTCTGCTTTCGAAGAGTGCTTCCAAATACAGGTTTTTGGGGCGGACGAAGCGAGTTTTGAAAATCAGTTCCCTTTCGCCATAACCATAACTGCCAGACCATTCGCCGCTCATCGTTAAGCGTTCCACGTCTTGGTACGTAGAACAGCGAGCATAAGTATCCATCAGTTTTTCAATCCACTCTTGCGCGTCCATCGCTGGCATCCCATCGAAACTTCCGCTCATTAGAACAATACCTCCAGCCTTGGCTGAAGATCAACAATGAGCCATAATCAAAGGTGTAACACAAGCGCGCTGAGAAAGTACAATGTCTCAAGAACAACCCGCTGCCTGGAGCAAAGACGAGCTGCGCCTTGGTATTTTGCAAATGCTTCATACGGTCCAGCAGAAAAAATCATCAGGTGCGTCTGGAAGGATGCTCATGGATTGCTTGAATTCGATCATGTTTCAGATGCAAGATGCCCTCGCCTGGCTGCGGGAGCAGCATCTCGTTGAAGTCAGCGGCACTGATTTCCTTATCACCGATCTAGGTCTAGATTATCTAATTGAGGGTTTAGGTCCTGGCCCACCGACAGATCCTTCTCGCGTGCCCCGCAGTCCTTTGCCAACCATTGGAAGCAGCTCGATTGGCTTGCCGCTTCCGCGATCGAACGAGAATGACTCAATTAACGAAGCAACATAGGACATTGCCGAACGGCTAGAAATCAATGCAGTTAAGCATTACAAGCCTCGGAGTTGTCGAAATGATACATAAAAAACATTCTCTTCATCATGACGTCCTGGCATCGCTGATGCCGGTGCCCTGCGTCTGAGAAGTCTGCTTACCGTATCGAATTATGCACCAGCCTTTTGCCTCAACATCGGCTTGTCTACCATAGCAACGGTAATGTTTCGTCCATTACGTCGGAAATGCGCATTCATGTCTATCAGGACATCATGCCTGCGGGACCTCCCCCAGGTTCACCTTATTACCCCTATCAGTCACCCACAACCGCCCGAGCCGCACGTCTAATCGGAAAACGGCTGTACCAGCTTGAAGTTGTATGCAAACCCATTAGGCATGACCAACTTGAATTCAGTAATTCTTTCTTCGGCAAGCCAACGGCGCGCTTCCACATACGTTTGAAACTCGCGCTGCGTCCCATCAGGAGTGATTAGTCTATATGGAGCTGTATCTTCGCGTGACATGGTGATGCGAATCATACAGCCAGAAGGGAGCCTTACTCAAGTCCGCCCCGTCCGGATGTGACGCACGCATTGCGTATCGAACACTGGAGTCATTCCATGCTTAAGAGTTAAGCGTCCTGTTGATATTGCAATACTTGGACTCGTCATCGCTCTCACAGTCGCTCCCATGAAGAGGCGAATACAGAATCTTGTTCGGACTCATGCGCTACTGTGCTGTGAGCTGGTACCCTGGTTAGACAACCTGTCAGTTCTTACATTTTGGACAAGTCCTGGTCAAAGGGTCCTGGCAAACTTTTGCTATCTCAGGAGCAGGTTCGCACAGGATCATCGAGCCTCCTAAGAAGAAATCTGTTACTAGTTCACTCAAGCCGAGCATGAATTACCGTCGTATCGCAGTGCTTTTCGCGCTGTCAGTGCTCATGTCAGTGCGTAGCGCCCCGGCAGAGGTTCCGCCGGAATATGCAGTGGTGCTTAATAATCAAGGAGTACGCGCGTTAAACGAGAAACAGTGGGACTTAGCAATCGACAAACTGTCGAAAGCACTCCTGACCGATCCGAATTATCGCCTGGCCCGAGAAAACTTGGCTATTGCGCACAATAACTACGGGAGATACATCTATATTCGGAGCAGAAACAAGAGCGAAGCCTTTAAACAATTCCACCAGTCCGCCTACCTTTGCCCGGATTTCGTGTCGCTGACTAATCTGCGCGCAATTATCAGGATGTTCGGTAAAGATCCGGACAGTTTCACCGACCATCTGAAACTCGCAGATAGGTGCAATGTTGAGGGTGATCTCGTCAGCGCATTCGTCGAATATCGCGCCGCATTGAAGCTGAAACTTGACTCGCAAGTCTGCAGAAAGCTGGAAAAAGTCAAACGACTTCTCAATCAGCAAACCGAGGCAAGACGCAGAGAATATCAAAGTCTTGAATGGAGCCAGCTTGTTAGCGACTCGACAATGAAGCCACAGGATTACGTAGACGCTGCATCATTTCTCGAAGCGAAAGGCAAATACCAAGATGCAGTTCAATGCCTGTTGAAGTGCATTCTGGTTCGACCTGATATAGACAGTGCATGGCTGCAGCTCAGCCGATGCTATGTGAAGGTCAAGGATTTTAATAGTGCAGAGAAAACATTGATGCGAGCCCAACAACATTTTGCTGGCTCCCCATCAAAACAGAGGTCCATCCTCGACTTGTTGATACAGTGCCAGATTGAAGCGGGCCAACTCGAGGACCTTCAGGAATCGCTTACCCGCTATTTGAAAGAGTTTCCGCATGCGGAAGATGTGAAAGAGAGGCGTCAGGAGCTGAAAAACTTCGAGAGGGATCTTCTTGCAATACGCATTTATGAAGATCAAGGCTTCGAGACCCCGATCAAGCACCTGCCTTCAATGCCAATGAGAGTGTACATTCCTCGTAAAGTCATGGCTTCGCGATGCAAACTATATACTAATTCTGTCGCACTAAGATTTGCTGCTCTTGCCAAAAAAGCGCTTAGAGAATGGGCATCGGCTACAAATCAACAATTGTCATTCACCTTGGTTAAAACAGCAGCCGACGCAGATCTGCAGTGCGAATGGACAACCGATCTGACGAGAAGAACATATTATTACGCGCTGGCTCAAACGAAACCGATTGTTACAGCAAAGGGAAGGAACTCTCAGAAAGTCCTGATATTTCTTGACTCAAAAAAAGTTATGAGCGATTCCTTCTTCTACGCTACCTGCTTACATGAGTTTGGACATGCTTTGGGATTGGAGCATTCATCGCATCCATCGGACATCATGTATTTTGCCTCAAGTAAGAACTTCGTTAGTGGAGATTCCCAACAGCATCTATCCAAATGGGACATCGATCGAATCAAAATGTTTTTTCCCGATCCGTCCTTGGCTGAAAAAGCCGCTCTGCAATTCGCACAAGCCGCATACGTCAGCAAGGAATATCCGACTGCTTACGAGCTTCTTATTCCTGGCGAGCGCTGGAGCATTTCTCTGCCTCAATTTCGACGTCAGATCGAGGACGAGCATACTGGCTCGCGTCCATCGTTCGTACAAATCATCCGAGAATACGTTCAAGACAACATTGTTGAGTTGACGCTGTATGGCTCCAACGACCATGAATTCTTTTACTACGACGTGCCGGTTGCACGCACAGCAAGTGGTGCCTACCAGGTGCTTCATTCCAGACGTCAAGTCGGAAGCTCCGGGCCATATCGAACTTTCGCGACGCAGACGACGGAGTTAAATAGATTCGGCAAATAGCTGTTGGAAGGAGTGTTTCATCTGCTCAAAGTCGCACTCTCCGGAGCATTTGGTGGTATTGCGGACAAATGTCCGGCATTATGGACATTTGTCCGGTTTTGTGCTATCTTATATCTGAAGTGGAATGTCGCCATGAATAAGATTCTCAACCTGAACAATCTAGCTGATGCATCATTTAGCCTGCAGGTATCGACTTTGCGGCAATTGTTTGGCTTCAACAAAACTGAATTTGCCCAACTGCTCGGTGTCAACGAAAAGACGATTCGTCGCTGGGAGGGCGAGGGCGAATACACACCGCAGGGTGCGCATCGCCAAGCGATAGATGCCTTGACGACAATTGCTGAAAGTCTAGGCGATCTGTTCGAGCCTGACACGATTAAAGTATGGGTGGACCGGCCCAATCCCGCGTTGCAGGGCGAACGCCCACGCGACTTCGCCAAAAAACCGGGGGGCATTTTCTTGATGGCACATTTGCTCGGTAATCTAGGACGATAAGATGCGTGTAAATACAGGCGCGCTGTACACAGTAGTCGCCGATGCAGTGCGCGGGAAGTTCTTCCGGTATATCAGAACGAGGTACGCAGCGGATCCGCTCTCAATGCATGTGCCATCAAAAATGGTGGCAGGTGTTTGGTTCAGTGCGCTTTTGCTGCGCCTTTCTTGGCGGGTGCAGGCGGTGCGAGAATTTCATCGGCGGCGGCGTTGATCTTGTCGTTCGATGGTGCCAGTTTTTGCGCTGCTTTGCAGTCCTCAGCCGCCTTCGCCATATCGCCGGATTGCTTGTAAGCCTGAGCCCTCATCAAATAAACCTTAGCCGCGTCCTTGTGCATAGAAAGGAACTTCGTGTAATCAGCGATTCCTTTTGCGTACTGATTCGTTCTTACATACAGAGCTGCGCGCTCGACGTAGATATTATTGCTCGCGCTAGCTACCATGTCTGCGAGGATTTTCTTGTTCTTACCCGCAATAACCGGAGGGTGGTCGAGCAAGGGAATCGCTTCCGTATAGTCAGCGATCGCCTGATCGTTTTTGTCCAGATCGGAATATGCCTTTGCTCGCAAACAATGCAGTGGACCTTGCAGTTCGGGACAATCTTTCATCATAGTGGTGCAAGCACTGACGGCGTCGGTTTGTCTCTCAGCGGCCATGCACAGGAAAATCTTGCTCGTGCGTAATTCGAGATTGTTCGGATCATTCTTGATTGCGTCATCGATTGTCTTCAGTGCAGAATCAGAATCTCCCTGCGCCATCGCCAAAGCAACTTTTTGTCGGACACTGCGACGATCAGCCTCAGCTTTGTCACGGACCGAATCCGCTTGCCGCCCCATCTTCGCATAAATCTTTGCGCGCTGCTCGTAGGCAGCTGTGTCTGATTTTTCCAGCGCGATCGCGCTCGTATAATCATCGACTGCCTGTTGATATTTGCGCGACTCATCGTAACAACACGCACGCAGATGTAATCCAGAAAGAAACTTCGGATCGATCGCCAACATCTGATTGCACACGGCGATCGCTTGATCCGTCTTTTTGAGATCAGCCAGCAACGCCGCTTTCTCGAAGTAGATCGGCACATACTTCGGGGCCAGCTTGATCGCCGCGTCAAAATTCTTCAACGCGGCCGCGCTATTGTGTTCGTACTTCTGCTGCAAACCCAGCTTAAACTTGTCGCGCGCTTGTTCAGGCACTTTGCCTTGCGAACGCTCGTAAGTGAACAACTTTTCCGTGACCGAGAAGTGGTGCTTGCCCTTCAGTACTTCCTGCGCACTGTCCATGGCGCTCGACATGTCCATCCCCGCCGGCAGAGAAAAATCTTTGTCACCGGCGCATGCGGGCAGCAAAAGCCCCAGCGCGGTGCAGCACGACAAACAAATCGAAATCGTGATTAGTCGCCCAGGACTTCTGTGCACCGCTGTGTATTTGGTCAATTTGTAATCGCTCCGTCGGCTTCGTTCCTCGCCTTCTCCGCTATCCCGCCGCTCCGGCTGCGACGGCTCCTCGCCGCCTTGCCTTCGCTACGAATTTGTTTTCTTTGAGCAATGTCTGCGACCCAATGTTGAATTCAGAAGCTCGAATCACGCGAGATCCACCTTTTTTATCGTTCCACTCCCACGGTTTCCAAAGCGGTGATTCCGAGCGAATCCAAAATGAATTTGATCGCCCGAACGTCGACAGAGTTTCCCACCAGGCGCCAGCGAAGGCTGCGACTTATATGCGCAGGGAAGATGAAACTTTCGGAAAAACCCAGCAGCCTTAAAATCTCCTCCGGCGAAACACGACGGATTCCATCCACTGTCCGCAGCAAGGAGCCGCTTGCCCGCATGCATCGCTCATAATTTTTGGTGAAACATATTAGCTCTGCCTCGGCATCATCCGCATCCACAATGTCGAAACCCAGCTCGTATCGCTGCCTCACTGCATCTGACAATAACAGATCCGCATCAGCATCTTCCATCAGGAACTCTCGCAATCTCCTCCGTCCATTTCGGCAGGGTGATCCAATAGCACTGCCAATCCCAGCCATGTCCGAGTGCTCTGCTCCTTTTAAAGGTCCGCCGTCCTGGCGGCACAGAACCGGTGGCTCCGCCATAACCGGAAGGCGCGCCGCATCGCTTTCAGATCTGCGCTCGACCGATTCATGCCTGGCGACAACGAAGTGTCGCGGCCGGCGCATCGGCACACCGAACTCCGTCGAGCAAAGATCGAATTGCTCGAACTGATATCCATGTGGTGCCAGCATCTCCCTCACATGGGATGCCGCACCCGAATTTTTAAAACCGACAACATTTTCAATCAATATATATTCCGGCAACGCGCGCGTTGCGATATCGATTAGATTGCGTAGCGATGCGGCGCGCGGATCCTGCAATCCCTTTTGCTTGCCGCGCACGCTAAACGGTGTGCACGGCGGACTCATCCACCACAGATTTGCCCTGGGCAGATCCTTCAGTTTGATACTATCCAAATTGCGACTGCAGGGCTGCAGCGCGAAGTTGTGTGCGTAGACTCGATTGGCAGCTTCATTCTGGTCGAATGCTGCCACGACGTCGATCTCGTAGTTTCTCACAGCTTCTGCGAACGCGCCAATTCCCGAAAAGAATTCGATCGCCTTCACTGCCGAGACCTTACTTCGATTGCTTGGACAGAATCTGCTCCGCTCGCGTGCGAGCGCACTCAGCCTCTACCCTGCGTCCCTGCGCATTGTAGACTTCTGCCAGATCGCGCAAACTGGTGCCGACATTTCTGTGCTCTGGCCCATAAGTGCGCTCGAAAATCGAAAGCGCCAAGTTAGAAAGCGCCTCAGCTTTGTCATATTTGCCGCGCTGCTCGTAGAATTTCGCCATGGAAACAAGGGTGGTGGCAACTTCGGGATGTTCGGTGCCCAACACCGACGAGAACAATTCCAGCGCCCGCCGATACAATGTCGCGGCTTCCGCGTCACGACCCATTTTGTAATAGAGAACTGCCAGGTTATGCAAATTGGTGGCGACTTCCGGATGATCGGTGCCGAGAACGCGTTCGTAGACTTCCAGCGACCGCCTGTACAGCGGCTCTGCCTCTGCGTATTTGCCTTGATATGAATAGTTGTTGGCCAGACTGCGCAAACTCTCCGCCACGTGCACGTGGTCCGTGCCCAGCAGTTTCTCTTTCAGTTGCAGCGAGCGAATGTAATGCTGCTCGGCGTCGCCGTAGCGACCGAGCTTTCTGTAGATGCGCGCCAAACTCTTCAACGCATTCGCCACTTCCATCGTTTGAGGGCTGAGCGATTCTCTTATCGCCAGCGCTTTCTCCATGAGAGTAAGACAGTCCTCAAACTTACCCATCGAGGAATAAAATCCGGCCAGCTCCTGCATGCTGTCGGCGACTTCGGGATGTCGCTTACCCAGACCTTTCTCGCGGATTTGTAGCGCGCGCTTATAAAGCTGCTCGCACTCGTCGAACTTTCCCTGGAGCGCATAATTCTGCGCCAGCAGTGTGAAACACTCGGCCAACTGCAAGTGGTGCTTGCCCAATTGATCCTGGCGAATCTGAGAAGCTGTCTCGATCCATCCCTCAGCTACAGTGTATTTGCCGGTGGCATGATATAACCGCGCCAGATCAAGACTGCTAGTCGCCGTGCGCAGACTGTCCTCGCCGAGGCTGCGAGTTTCTTCCAAAGCCTGCGTCCAAAGCCGCTCAGCTTCAGCGTAATTGCCCGCGTCGAAGGCTGTTTGCCCGGCTGCCCGCATTTCGTCCCAGTTCATGATCTTCTCGTGCTTGTCGTCAGTGATTGTATGTTTACGCCCAGATCGACTTCGATCCCATCCTTATTTACCCGATCTGGCGCTAATTGCCATGGTTGCAAGATTATTCGACACCCGCTCGCCCAGTTACTATAGAGGTTCGTTAATCGCCCGCACCACTGGCGCTACCAATTCGCGCGGAATCAGTCTCGATGACGCCGCCATCAATTTGTTCGTAATACCGGGTATAACCACCACTTGCCCATGTTGCATGCCGAAATATCCTTTATGAGCGGCGCGGGCAGCACTCATCGGCTTGGTCACATTGAACAAACGCGACTCGGCCATGCCGGCACGTTTTTGAAATTCAGTCAGAGTCGGTCCGGGACAGAGCACCGTCACACCCACGCCGGTGCCGTGCAGCTCATTGGCCAGCGCCTCGGAAAACGAAATGACATAAGCCTTGCTGGCGTAATAGACTGCCATTCCCGGCCCGGGCACGAATCCCGCCGTCGAGGCCACGTTGAGAATATAGCCGGAAGCGCGCTCGATCATCGGCGGCAAGAGTAGCTTCGTCAACGCGGTCAGGGCGACAATGTTGACTTGCAACAGGTCAAGCTCTGCGGTGAGCGATGTCTTCGAAAAATCACCCGAGACGCCAAAACCGGCATTGTTGACCAGCACATCAATATCCAACGATCTTTTCTTCAAGTGCTCGACCAACTTCTCAGCTGCGCCTTGCTCAGCCAGATCAGCGCTGAGCACCTCCACTTGCACGCCGAATTCCGTGCGCAACTCGGCTGCTCGTTTTTCCAGAACTTCCTCATTGCGAGCTGTGATCACGAGGTCGTATTGATCCTTCGCGAACAGCTTGCAGAACTCATAACCTATGCCTGTACTGGCACCCGTTATCAACGCTCTCTTCACCTTGCCACCCCAAATGTACTTATGTAATCGCTCCGTCGCCTTCGTCCCTCGGCTCCTCCGCTCTGTTCCTCCGCTTCGGCTGCGACGGCTCCTCGCCGCCTTGCCTCCGCTGCTTGAATGTTTCCTTTGATCATCGCTCCGTCGCCCTCGTCGGCCGGCTCCTCCGAGTCCTTCATATTCGCTCCGGAGTTTCGTTCCTCAACTCCTCCGCTACCATCCGCTTCGGCTGCGACGGCTCCTCGCCGCCTTGCCTTCGCTACCTGTTTCGAATTCTTCGCTAGAGAGCGAAGTGTAGCAGTTAGGCGGTGGCTTCGGTCACGACTGAAAACAGACGTAAACCTGATACATTCATATCCGGTCAAGGAGGCCGGCAAACGATGGATCTGCAAGAAGTCATTAGCTCATTGAAATTGGAGAAACATCCGAAGGAAGGCGGTTGGTTTAGAGAAACATATCGCAGCGACGAAAAATTCGATGGAAGCAGCCTGCCATCGCGGTATGGAAGCGATCGCGCATACAGCACGTTGATTTATTATTTGATTTCTGCCGAGCACTTCTCCGGTTTTCACCGCCTAAAAAGCGATGAGATCTATCATTTCTATCTCGGCGATCCGGCTCATCTGTGCACGATTGGGGCTGAGGGATCGGTGAAGGAAACTGTTCTCGGTTGCGACATCGGCGCGGGCGCAACATTACAAGCTCTGGTGCCACAGGGACACTGGCAGGCTGTGTATCTTAAACCCGGTGGCAAGTGGGCTCTGCTCGGTTGCACTGTCTCACCCGGCTTCGAATACGAGGGCGATTTCGAAGACGGGCAGCGCCAATCGCTGACAGCACAGTTTCCTCAACATGCAGATCTGATCACGAGATTGACGAGCGGATAATCCATTCACTACAGCCAGTCGCTGGGCACCACCAGGAGTGCGGCGACCAAGCATGGCTATGCAAAGTGCGGTTGCGCAAGGGCGAGAAGCTGTTCCAAATCAATGCAATCGTCAGGAATGCCTGCACAACCGAGGCGAACTTTTAACTCCACCTTTTCCATGTCGGGGCGCTCGGCGCAGAGCAAGATGTCGCCTGCGAGACGATCGGCAAACACCCGTGCCGATTTGCTGTTGGTGTGTGGAAGCAGCAGCGCATAGTCGAGCAATTGGAAATGGGCAAGCAAATCAACTTCCCGTTTCAATCGTTCGATGTGCGAAAGCAGAATGCGCGCCAGGTGCTCCGGCAGCCCTTCTTCGGAGACATTGCCGAGGCTGTCCTTTTGCAGCACCCGCACGCGCAAGACCACAACTGAAAAATGCGATCCAAAGCGTTGTTGCCGCAAGAATTCGTGGCGCAAGAAAAGCAGAAAGGCGGAATAACCCATGACGTTGGTAGACGGGTTGCTGAGCGCTCTTTGGGCTGCTCGAATCTTCGTCCAGTCGAGTTTGAGCGGACGTGTGATCGATTGCTCTTCTTCCGATGTCACTTTGGTGACTTTCACCAACCCGCACAGGGTCAAGCTGTAGACAATTTGTACCCAGCTCGATTTCGGCAGCGGATCAGCGCTGAGCAGCTCTTCCAGCGAGCTCTGATTGTCGATCATCACATAAAATCGTTTCTGATGGTCCAGATCATAGCCGGTGCCCTTCTGAGCGATCTCTTCAAACTGGCTTTCCGTAAGCGTCTCGTGCACGCGCTTTAAGACTGACGACAAGAACACGCCAAGTTTGGCCAACTCCTTGCTTTGTTCTGCAAAAACCGCACCCTCCATGAGCAGAAGCTCGAGCCTTCTGTTTGTCGTATTGTGCCGCGCGGCTCCCGGTGCGTCTGAACGAAAGAAATATTTGCCGTCATTCCAGGCGACGAGCTCGATGATGCGTTCGTCCTGATCGTCTTGTGAAGAGGAGAAGGAGCAGTGGATGGGGGCGCCGTCGATGAAAGTCAGTGAGGCCGTTTCGCTGTCGCCTCTTTGAATATCGAGACGTCCTGTCAAAGCCCCAACCATAATCGTCTGCAGCAAGTCAGGCATGGGCGTTTGGGTCAAATCGCCCTCGAGAATGGTGCGCTTGGCAGGCAAGTCTTGGTCAGACTTGGATGACCTGCCTCGCGCTTTGAGTTTTTGCAAGCCGATTGAACTGGCCGTTCCCACCGGCTTTTTTTTGTAGCTACCGCCAGGAAATTGCGCCGTTATCAAGCTGTGAATCTGCTCAATGTCGCTCGTGACAATGCTCCAGTCGGGTGCCGTTGTATTTTCCTCGCCACGAAACAGCGTCCACAGCCACATGTGGCTGGTGCCATGGGGCGCTATGGTCAACAAGTAACACTCCGGAGCATCGCCAAACGGCAGCTCCATCAAGGCGCCAAGGTTTTTCTTCGCTTCGTTGAAGAGCTGGTCCAATTGCGGGCGCGTCGGCAGGTCCGGCTGCTTCGCCAAACGAATACTTTCTCGGATTTCCGATTTGTCAGTAAAAGGCATGCTGATCCACTGGCGACCGAGGGTCGTACCGACTTTTTACCCACAAATTAGCTTTGGCGCATTGCCATGAGTGTGGATGTGCGGTTTTCCTGCGTAGAATGACTAAAAATGGTATTTGTAATAGTAGGTAAGATTTTTGCAGATGGCGGGTGCGAATATTATCGGCTAGAATGCGCAATCGACCGAGCAGGCGACTGCATCCTGGTTTCATTTAGAACGGAAGTTAAGAGCTGATGGGCGAATTGGGTTTCCAATACAACAATTTGTGGCACCAGATCATTGAGGGTTCCACGGCCAGACGACGCTCTCGCTTATCGAAAGTTGAGTTTTACGCATCGAACATGGCTGGCATCACAACATAGGAGCGAAACATGCGTTTATTTGCGTCGTCGCGGCACTGGAAGTCGATAGTGGCAGCAGCATTTCTCTGCACAGTCGTGGCGGCCCCTAGCTGGTCGGTTGCGACCCAGCCGGCGCCGGCGACCACTGCCGAAGTGGTGGACCTGCTGAAGAAAGCTTACTCACAGCTGGGCTCAGGCTCTGTCGATGACGCTGTGGGAACGTTGTGCGCTGTGATCAAGCTCGATAGAAATAGCGCAATGGGCAGACGATATCTTTGCTACGCTTTGATCCAGCGGGGTGAAGCTCGTGAAGCCATTGCCCAACTCGATGCTCTCTCTTATCTCAATAGCGGCATTCCCTTCGATCTCTGCATGCGTGGTCAGGCGTTGCAGTTGCTTGGCGAATACAGGAAGGCGACTGAGGCGCTCAAAGCGGCCATAGGATTGGACCCGACCAGCGACTATATTCGCGAAAAGTTGATCGATTCCCTGCAGATGTCCGGTGATTATAAGGAAGCCGCGGCGGTATGCGCTGACGGCTATTATGCCTCCCAAGACAAGAAGCAAAAAGACCACTACCTTGATGTCTTCAATCAAGTTCAGCAAGCTCGAACTTATATCGGTGGCATCGAGCCTACTCCCGCCGCCACCTCTAATGCACCGGCAGCCGGCTCGACGTCCGATACGACGGAGTACACTTACGGCCCATCACCGGTTCAAGTCAAATCAGGACAATAGCTCGCTTCGATAATCGGCTGCTCAAACCTTGATCAGGTCGATGAATCCTTTCATTGGATCGACGCTCAATAAACGCACGCGTATTTTGTCACCGACGTCGATTCCCTGCTCGTTTTTGACGACACGACCTTCAGCGGGCGGCTTGAGCAACCTGACATATGTGCCGTCGTCCTTCACGCCTGTGACGATGGCGTCGAATTTTTCTCCGATGCGATCGCTCAGAAGCACAGCCGCTGCCGCTTTACGCATGAATCGCTCGACTTTGCTGCCTGCATCTTCGCGTTCGGTACAATGCGCAGCAATCTCATTCAGTTCATCCTCTGTATACGGAGCTGGCTGGCCATCAAGGATGGCTTTCAACAGGCGCTGGGTTACGAGATCGGGAAACCGGCGGTTTGGCGCCGTCGAGTGTGTGTAATCTTGCACGCCCAGCCCAAAGTGACCTTCATGAGCTTGGCCGGAGCGCACGACGGTGTATTCACCGCGGCCCATCAACTTCACCACACTCAGTGACAGATCGGGAAAGTGTTCGGGATCAGTCACCTTTCGTTTGGCGAGGAACTCATTGAGCGCCAGTCCATCAGGCTTTTCCGGCAGCTTCACGCCATATTCGGAAGCCAACTCGACGATGCGCGGCCATCTTTTCGGTTCTCTAACGATGCGACGCAGAGAAATGGCACCGTGGGCATCGAGGAATTTTGCCATCGCCATGTTGGCAGCGACCATGAAATTTTCAATCAACTCGCGGGCGGGATTCGGCTCTATTACCGAGATGTCGACGACCTTGCCATCGACTGTCACCGGTTGCGCTTCGATCGTGTACAGATTGAGCGAGCCGGTGCGCACACGCACATCGTGGAAGCGTTCAGACTCGGTGCGCTGCAGTTGCAACTGCTCGCGCAGTCCGGCAATCTCTGCGCCCTTCGCCGGTGCATCGGACAGTCCGTCAAGCCAATTACCGACGGCTGTGTAGGCTAACTTTGCTTTGTTGCGCACGCGTGCACGATAAAAGTCGGATGACTTGAGCGATCCATTTTTATCGACAGTGAGATCTATAACGATCGACAGTCGATCCTCATTCTGCCGCAAAGAAGTCAGATTGCTGGAAAGCTCATCAGGCAACATGGGAAACGTAACGATGCCGGTGTAGACAGACGTCGTGTTCTTCGCTGCATGTTGATCGACCGGTGATCCTTTGGGCACGAAAGCATCAACATCTGCGATGCCGACAATGACGCGGGCGTCTCCGTTAGGCAGATTTTCGGCGTATTCGATTTGATCGAGATCCGTCGAATCGTTGTTATCAATCGATGACCACAACAGATCAACCATCGGTTTGGCCGTCGACGATGCCGTGATGCTCTCGCCTTTCTTGACCACTTCTTTTATTTGCCCTAACACTTCAGTGTTGAATGTCGTTTCAAACTGATTCTCAGCCGCTGTTTTGCCGGCCAAATAGCGCAGATCCACGTGGTTGCCATGCTTCGGCTTCATTGCGTCACCTTTTGGAATAGTGCCAAAAGATTATCACAGCAACCGTGCATGCAAGGTTGCTAAGCAGGCGAATTATCTGCACAGCCAACGACGCTGGTCAGTCCAAGCTTGAGCAGGTCGATGTCGACGCGGGTCTTTTCGACGAGAGTCACTACCCTCACCGATCGCGAGAGTTCCGGACGCGCGTTGTTGAATTCGACGACATCAAGCCAATGGGGAAGAACGATCGCTTGTCGATGTTTCAATCTAACAATGCGCTTGCCGTTGATGATGTGCTCTTTAATGGAACCTTTGTTGAGATCGGCGATCAGCCAAGCCAGGGTCTCATCGTGGAAGAGCTCTCGTGCAACGTCAGCCAGGGTGTCGTACAAACCAAAAATCATGGTCGATCTTGGTCGATAGTTGGGGTTGGCATCGAGCTTAGCGCTAGTGCCTGGGTAGGGTGTTATGTCATTCATCAGTCTCTGATCACCAGTTTGATTTTTCCACCAGGATGTGACGCTGGCGGCTGCTAACTTGCTCTGAAGCTCCACTGCGGAAAAGATCGGATTATGATCGAGCAACGATGATCGTGCATCAAATGTGATACCAGTATTGGACGCCGCCAGCGGACGCATCGCTTTCGACCAGGAAAATTTGTCGAGCATCGGCAATTGCTGCCTGGCGGGAGAAGCATGCTCGGTCGCCGCTAGGCTCAGGCGGTGCGGATCTCGCGAAGTGGTCTGGCCCTCTTCATCATCGGGGTCGGTAATTCTCAGGTCCAGATCCGGACGGCGGCGTGAAGCGCCGGCCAGTGAAAGCATGAAGGCAAATGCCAATTCGCCGACGAGAACACTATGCGTTTCGCTGGCTGGCCGATTGGCTTGCGGCCAAGGGAGCGAGCGCTTCTCTTCAGCCGGTGCGGCTCCGGCACTGAGATATCGGTGTACATCAAACTCGTGTTTCTTCTTCGTAAGGTGAGCGGTGCCCCACCCGCCATCGCTTTCGCAGAAGGATGACGAGATTTGCAGATTCGGCAGGAAAGCATGGCTGGATGACGCATTGCTGGCAATTTCGCTCACACCGGCAGCGACCAGTCCGGCAGCAAAATGTTCTCTCGAACTGCTGCCGTCCACATCGCAGCCTGCCAGCTGCCTACCTTCGCTGCCAAATTCGAACATGAATATCCCCACGCGAGTGCGCGCACCCACCATGCGTGGTGGCGCGAACGAATGTGAACTAGTCGGGGTGCCTGTAGGGTGGGTTTATCCTACAGGGACAGTCTAGGCAGACGAAACTGTGTAAATCCTGAAGACGAAAAAATCGGTCAATTGCCCAGATATTTCTTGATCAATTGTTTGCCGATGTCGCTGTCGAGCAGTTTTTCCCGATCCTGCGGGCCGAGCTTACCCAGAGAGCCTATGCCGCCGGGAATCTGGCTGCCGTATTTCTGCTGCAGCTTCTGCAGCATCGGGTCATTGGGGTTAATGCCCAGCCCGCCTAGCCCATTGTTAGAGCCACCGGACCGTCCCGTCGGTTGGCTGCTCATCCTGAGAGGCGGCGCCACTGGACGTTGCGTCTTCAAAATCTGACCTCGTTTGAGCTGGTCGTCGAGACTGGACGAAAGGGAGGCAACCCGGCTCTCGTAAGCACTGGCCGGCTGTCCGTCCTTCACCTGACCTTCGATCCGGTTAAACTCGGACATGTATGCCGCAATGCCGATTCCCTGCTTCTGGGCTGCAAGAATGCGGGTTAACAGCACTTTTCTCTGTTCCAACAGTGGACCTGGTCCTGCTTGATGCACAGAGGAATCTGCGATTGATGCAGGGCTTGAGCCGGACGGCGGCGGCGGCGCTGGCGGGATGACCGCACCAGACAGCGGTGCGGTTGGGATGGCGGAACCTGACGGCGGCAACGGTGCCGGCGGGATAGCGGTGCCTGAGGGCGGCAACGGCGCCGGCGGGATGGCGGAGCCTGAGGGCGGCAACGGTGCCGGCGGGATGGCGGAGCCTGACGGCGGCAACGGCGCTGGCGGGATGGCGGAACCTGACGGCGGCAACGGCGCCGGCGGGATGGTGGAACTCGGAGCGCCGCCTGAAGCTGAAGTTGACGACCCGCCAGGGGCAGTTTCATCGGCAAACGCCTGCCCACCCCAGAAGAGCGAGACCAAAACAGACCCGAATATCATCAGGCATCTTTTCGTGAGCACAGACCTTGAACCTCCAGCTGTTTGTTTGAAGGAACGCCTTGGCATAATTCCCATATACCACCAAATGAGAGCTTGGATGAAACTCCGTCTGATCCTCAGCCTGATTATCATGATCAATACAGTTGCAGCCGCCTGCGCTCAGACTCGTCAGGCTCAAGGCAAGGCTTATAATTTGGCGCTGCCCCTGGTCAGCTCCGGCATTCAACGTAAGTTTTATCTGCATGTTCCACCAAGCTACAATCGCGCGCATGCAATGCCGCTGGTGATGGTGTTTCACGGATTGGGGTTGGGCGGGCAGTCGATGATCTACATATCAGGCCTCAATGATGAAGCGGATCGCAAGAACTTCATCGTCGTTTATCCCGATGGACTCAACCATAGATGGGACACAAACGGCGGCACTGACATTCAGTTCGTCATGGACATGATCGACAAATTGGCATCAATAGTCAGCATCGACAGGCGGCGCATCTATGCGGTCGGTTATTCCAACGGTGGACATTTCGTGCAACGGCTAGCTTGTGTCACCAACAGTATTGCGGCAATCGCAATCGTCGCTGCCTCGATGATGGAGAGCAGCGCCAGTGCCTGTACCAACACTCAACGGGTGCCGGCGCTATTTTTTATCGGCACTGATGATCCTCTGGTGCCCTCGACAGATTCGTCCCACAAGGAGGAGTTAGGCAAACTCGGTGCTGCCGTCGGGTTGGGAGGATTGGAGTCGCTTTCCGCACCACTGGCGAAGATGGGCGGAATGATGACGGCAGAGGAAACGGTTGATTATTGGTGCAGACATAATCAGTCGCCGACCACACCTTACACCAATCAGATGCCCGATACGAATCCCCATGATGGAACGCGGGTAACCCGCCTGACCTTCGGAGCGTATAACAACGAAGTTGTGTATTATCGGATCGAGGGCGGTGGACATACCTGGCCAGGCGCTCTTATCAACGGTCCCAAGGACATCGTCGGACGCACCACTGATGATATCAATGCCGGTGAGATTATTGCAGACTTTTTCGTCAAGCATTAGGGGACTTTCAGGAGGCAACTATCGAAAACAAGCGGCTCAATCTAATCGTCGGCTTCTACGTGATGGTCTCCATCGCGTCGGCCGGGCTTGCGGTTGTCGCGCTTGTTTTTGCACCACATTCGATGACGGTATTGAATATGGTGCCACGGGATGCCTTGCAAGTCGTCGGCACCAGTGGCATCACAGGGGCGATCGGCGCATTGATAGCGGCGCTGGCTACTGGTTTGCGAGCGCGCAGCTCTCCCATTCCTCGCCCGGTCGGATTTCCTGCCGATCATTGCGCCGAGGTGCCGAGACTGATCAATGCTTTTAACGTGCTGAAAGAAACGGCACAGCGCCCCAATCAAATCGAAGAGGGTGCGGAGCAATTCGCTGTTGATCTCTATCTAAAAGCGGTTGGGCGTAAAGCAATCGATGCCGAATCGCCAATGCCGAAAAAAGCGGCAATAGAACCTCTCAGTGCTGCCGAAACGGTACAGGACAAGCGAAACAGCAAGATCGATCAGCTGGCGATCAAGTACACCAGTCAGTCAGCCCAGCAATCGCAAACAACTTCAGCCGGCGGCACACCGAGTGCAGAATCGCAGCTGCCGGCAAACTTGCTCGCACCAAGACCTGTCAAACCGCGAAGTCAGCCGACTGGACCGTATGCAAAACCACAACCACCGCCTGTTAAACAAGACGCGGAGAAAGACAAGCCGTCTAGCCCACCGTCCGACAAATCCGGCGGACAGTCAAAGCCGAAGCGGGAGCCTAAATGAGTTCCGCTAACTTAAATCGATTTCTCGATACATGGGGCACCGTGCCTCTTGCCAGCTCGCAAATTACAGTGAGAACGATTGCACTTGGTGCAGGTGCCGTTGTGCTTGCCCTGTCCACCATCGCGCACACCGGCACACAGGCAATCGTGGCGCTTGCGCTCAACGTGGCATTCGTAGCCGTAGTCGTTTTGGTAACGAAGGCAACGCGTACTGTGAGCATGCGCACATTGATCTTTTGTTTTCTGATCGGTGCCGCAATGATGGGAGCAGCGCTGGCATGCGGCAACGTGATAGCAACTGCATTGGTGACCGATCCCACGACCGGCAAATTCGATTCACCAATCAGATCTTTCTTGCTGCCACCGATCGAAGACATTTGCCGATTTCTCCCCGTACTCTTTGTGATCTGGTTCGGAAGAAACTTCACAAGCAAAACTATGGGCGCCAGCGACGTCGCGTTGATTGGTATCGCCACTGGTGCCGGATTCGCTTTTGTCGAGGACGCCTGCATTCACACGCTAGCCGGCCCTTTCTTTTGGCTGCCGGCAACGGTTTTTGTCAATGGGCATCTGGTGGCAGGCCATGCACTCTGGTCAGCTCTGGCCGGCTGTACACTCGGACTGGGATTATTGTTGCAGCATAAGAAGGCTCTGGCACTGCCGCTGATGGTTAGTGGTTTCATCTGGGCTGCAATTGATCATGTTGCCATGGATTATTCCATTGGCCATACGGATGTGGCGTCAAACATCCTGACAGTATTGAGCGCTAACGGTTACATCACCATCCTTCTGTTCGTCGCATTTTTTGCTGCGGCCATTGCATACGATCTGTGGATCATCCTTCGCAGCACGCCAAATTATCCTGAATTCAGCCTGTTTTCTCGCAACGAACGCACCGAATCGTTCGGTTCTGTCTGGCAGTTTGTTCTCGACCGCAGACGCTTTGCCTTCGCTTTGTACCGGCACAACTGTTCGCCTGACTCAATTGAGCTCTGCCTGATCAGCGCGATCTTGGCACAAAGCCTGATCAATTATCGGCACGGAGCAAAGGTAAAACCGGGTCTTGCCCAGGCAAAAGCTATGGCGCCTGCGCCGGCTGCTGAGGCACCACGGCAACCACCACCGCCACAGCCGAAGCCGCAACCTCAATCACCGCAGCCAAAACCTCAAACCCAATCGCCTCAGCCAGTATCACAACCACAATCTAATCCACCTCCTGAAGACTTTCAGCAAGCGTGGGGCCGAACTCATCCCGACGACATGACCACTGAAGACAGGTTGGCGCAGGCTGCAGCCCGAGCGGCTGCACAACGTGACGAGGCTTACGAGCAGGATCGCACCTTCAGTTTGGATTTGAACTCGACTCAGACGCCGGCCCCTTCCGGCTATGGCGAAGAGGTGATGCGCGAGATCAAACTTCCCAGTCAGTACATTCTGTTGTCGCGAATCAGTGAGGGCGGCATGGGAATTATTTTCCGGGCCAAACATCGTCATACCGGGGCAAAACTGGCGATTAAAGTCTTGCATCCGCATATAGCTAAAGTCGCAGTCAACGTGCTGCGGTTCGAACAAGAGGCAAAAGCGGCATGCGCCATGAATCACCCGAATCTCGTGGTTGTCCATGACTTCGGCATCACCAGCGATTCAATTCCGTATCTTGTTATGGATTTGATCGAAGGCGTAAGTTTGCAAAAATTTGTTCGTTCGCAAGGACCTCTGTCGATCAAACGATTCCTCGACATCTTCACTCAGGCCGCTGATGCGATTCATCACGCTCATCGCCGGGGCGTGATCCACCGCGATATTAAACCGAGCAATCTATTGTTGACGATGGACGACAGAGGTCACGACATGATTCGCATAGTCGATTTCGGCATCGCCAAGCTGACTACCGAGGGACCACGCACTCAGGACCTGACGGGAACCGGGGATCTCGTCGGCAGCCCGCTTTACATGAGCCCTGAGCAGTGTCTCGGCAATCAATTGGATGCGCGGTCGGACTTGTATTCGCTTGGTTGTTCGATGTATTTTGCTGTGACCGGACAAGAGCCGTTCCTTGGTAAGAACGCCGTGCAAACGATCTTCAAACACCTGCACGACATGCCACCACGTCCGAGTGAACTGCGTCCCGGTGTGCCGGAACAAATTGAGATGTTGATCTTCAAATCAATCCAAAAAGATCCTCGCCAACGCTTTTCCTCGGCTGATGAAGTGCGCATAGCTCTGGAACACATTCGCGAGACTGGTGTGGTGAGCGGCTGAACGCTCCAATCGGGGAGCTGATGATTTGCCTCAACCTCATCCTTATATATATTGTGTTGGGGCGCATCAGGACGCAGAAAAAAATCGTCCGCTTTACGGAATGGTTTGCTGCACATCTTGCGCGTTTGCAGATCGTGTGATAATGAACCCTGAGATCGGCGTCTGTATTATGTTTTCATTGTTTCAACTTGTAATGATCTGTGAAATTGATCGCTGCATGCTGGGCATAACTAGTTGCATACAAGCTGGTTCAGACCAATTATGTTAGGCTGAAATTACAGCGAAGGCAGATTCCGACGGGGTTTTGCTGCCGAACACAACCATTTGAGCGAGCGGAGTTTAATCGAACTCCTGCTCAACGTCGCTCATTTTGCGGATCAGAAAGAAGGTACAGATGAGAAAAGCAGCCAAAAGACAGAGAATTGACGGACCTCCGCGCAACGAGCAAGACGAGGAATTAGAAGATCTGATTGATTTCGACGAAAGCTCAGATGCACCTGTAGCTGTGGTGGTTGAGACCCCGGAAGAAAGCGAGACCGAAAGCGAAGCGGCGTACGAAGAAGAGCCCGCTGCGGCGCCGGCTGAAGAAGACTCACTGCGTGTTTATCTGCGTGAAATAGGCAGGCACCGGCTGCTTAACGGCAGCGAAGAGATCGAGCTGGGCAGAGCCGTGCGCGACGGCAACTTAGAAGCGCGCCGCCGCCTGATTCAATCGAACCTCAGGTTAGTGGTGAGCATCGCGAAAAGATACACCAATCGCGGACTGAGCTTCCAGGACCTGATTCAGGAAGGCGGTGTCGGTGTAATCAGAGCGGTCGAAAAATTCGATCCTGAGCGCGGTTATAAGTTCTCCACTTACGCAACCTGGTGGATCAGGCAAGCAATCACTCGTGCCTTAGCCGACAAGTCGCGCGGTATTCGCGTGCCGGTACACGTGGGCGAGAGCATGAGCAAGCTGCGGAAGTTGGTCAGACAGATGGTCGACGAGTTGGGGCGCAAGCCTTCGATGGACGAGATTGTCGAGCGGTCCGGTCTGCCGCGCGAAAAAGTGATGTTGACGATCGGTGCATTTCGAGAGCTTGTTTCGCTGGATGCGAAATTGAAGGACGAGTCGGATACGCTGTTGGCCGAGATGATCGAAGACAGGTCTTTACCGACGCCGGAGCGCGTCGCCGAAGAAGGATTGCTGACGATTCAGGTGAACAACCTGCTGTCGCGCCTCAGCACCCGCGAACAAGACATCATCAAGCTGCGGTATGGGCTGGCCTGCGAGGCGCCTAAGAGTCTGGAAGAACTTTCGCAGCTTCTCGGTGTGTCGCGTGAGCGCGTGCGCCAGATCGAGTGCCGCGCGCTGAAGAAGCTGCGCAAAGACAACAAAGCCCGCGATTTGATGGACAATCTCAATTAGAGGCTGATGGCGCAAAGTCATTCGCTAGACCATATTCGTCCCGGGTCCGGATTGCAGTGACCCTTGTTGTTCCCATAGCGAACAGAAGCGATGCGACTTCGAGCCATACTTGTGTCTAATGCCGGCGAGCCGCCGGCGCTCCCGGCACGACAAGTCATCGCGTTACGGCAGTTATGAGCAAACCGCACTGGGTGCCCAGCAGAATGCAGGCTACTCGCCTGACGGCAACCAATGGCGCGACTACGGTGTAGCGCACGCTTGCTGGCTGGCAATTTTATGTGCTTGAACGGCAAGTTCTTGCAGGCGATGCTTGACGCTGCGGGTCGTGGCCACGCGAGTGATCTCTCGCCAGAAGGGAACGCGCAACCCGGTGTCGAGATTGGAAGACAGACTGACTCTGGTTTTGCCATCTGCCATGCGTTCCAGATTCCATGTTCCTTCGAAAACTTTGAAATGGTCAGAGTGAATGAGAGAGTAGTTGATCTCTTTCTCCGGAATCACTTCGCATTCTTTGTACAAACACGTCGAATCGCCGACGATTGGCAGAGCCGGAAATTTTTCTTCTATCACTGCTTCGTTGTTGGCGTAGGAAATCAGCCGCCGTTTCTGCCCATCGACAGTGCGCAAATTTTGGATGGCACGCCACACTATCGATGCCGGTTCGTCGATCACTTGCTGTTCTATCACGGGCTTTGTCTCAGCGCATTTCGCCGGCAGTGGCGCGGCCAGAAGCGCCACGGTCAATACTGCCAACCAGGCTGTTTTTGAACTTCGAAGTGAAAGGAAATTTGGCATTTGCAGGCAAACACAGGCTGCCAGTTTGGGCAGCTTTGGGGAAAAGGGAACACCGAGGGGCCTTGAAACGTACTACTATCAGCTTACCACCTGAGTTTCAGGATGGTGATACCTTCTAGATATTTTCATTGTTCCCGCGATGTCGATCGAAATAACGCCAAACTTCCACAGTAGCAAGATCTTTCCGCGCGTTTACACAGCTTTCACACAGGGTACTCGAGCCCGGCTCGAAGATGGTCCGATCAATGAACATCTGGCTTCTAGACTTGATTTTAGCCCTCTGGGCAGAGGCTGCCATTGCCGGTGGTGGCACCACACAATTTACGGCATCGGCGCACTAGAAACAGATTCTCTACCCGCACTTGCCTTTGGAGATCTCGAATACGCTCTTTCGTTTCTCAGCCAGTTCGACCAACACCCACGAAAAGCCTCAGCTGCGAATTAATATAATTTTGTTGGCCAGGGGTTGTGGCTCAACGCAGTGCCTGTCCTGGTATCCGGCATTTCAGCGACTTTCGCTGCCTGATACGCGAGACTCAGATACGGGCAGGACCAATAAAGCAAACGTTATGAGGGGCAAATTCGCCGTGCAGACGAATGACTCTACGGGTACCGGTGCCTTGGCATGCGAGCTTACGATGGTTGGCCAACAAGATTTAGCATTCATGCTCCTCGCCAACGACTTGCTCTCCAAAGCACTGGAGCTGCGCTGCTCCGATTTTCAGATCGAGCCTGATGAAGACCAGGTTTTCTTGCGGTATTTAAAAGACGGCGAGATGATCAAAGAGCTGCAGCTGCCGATGCGCGTGCATCGCGAGCTGGCTTTTTGCTATAAGGCGCTGGCCGGATTAGATATTCAGGAGTCGAAAAAGCCGCAGGACAAGCGGGCGACCATCAAAATCTTGGGGGCCGACGTAACGATACGCGTCACCTCTATTCCCGGGGAAGCCGGCGAGACGATTGCAGTTTCATTCAAATTTACCGACTGATCAGGACCGGCCGGACGAATTTTGCCGGTGGTCAACGGCGTTGGTACAATGGCGATGACAGCGCCGCCGGTGCTTATGCGCCTTAACTTCAAATTACAGCACAAGGGTCTGATTCTGGTGACGGTTCCCGTCCTGGTCGGAACTATCTTCATCGGCGTACTCTGGCAACTGCTCAAGGAAGCTGATGAAGAGAACCTGCGCCAGGTCAATTCGAAGCTAACGGTGGCGGCAGCCGGTGATATGACGCACCATCTCATGGAAGCGGCGGTCTGTCTGGTGCGTTTTCGCAGCACACACTCTACCGAGCCGATTCAGGAGTTCGACAAAGCGACCGGTGAATTGCCGGCAATCTATCAGCAGTTGGAAGCGCTCAGTAAATCTCGACCGCAGACCGCGCAGCTCGCCGACAAGCTGGAGGAAACTTGCAAGCGGCTTGTCTACCTCATGTCCAATTTTCGCCGCCCCAAGGATCCCACCGAGTTTCTTCTCACTACCGATGAACGGTATCGACACCAGGTTCACGAAGAATACAATCGATTCATGATCGAGTTCGATCAGTTGCGCAATGAAGAGGGCACATTCCAAAGTCAGCACACCGACCTGGCTTCCAGAGAGCGAGTCAACATATTTCTGGCGCTGGGTGTGGCGGCTAACTTCATTCTTGCCTGGCTACTTTCGCTCTATTTCAGCAAAACAATTACCGACCGATTGACTATTCTCACCGACAATAACTGGCGGTTAGCCAGGCGTGAACCGCTCAATAAGCAGGTTGCCGGCAGCGATGAGATTTCGCAGTTGGACAAGGGCTTCCATGAAATGGCTGACGCACTCCTGCGAGCAGAAGCACGCAAGCAGGAGTTCGTCCAGATGATCAGCCACGATCTGCGCACGCCGCTGACGTCGATTCAAGGCACTCTGGCACTGGCGACGCGCGGCTCGTTCGGTCCGCTTAACGATAAAGGCAAAGGCAGAGTGGCAGACGCTGAGGAAGATACAGAGCGGCTGATCAATATGATCAACGAACTGCTCGACATTGAAAAAATGGAAGCGGGAAAACTGGAGCTTGACTGTGCGGATGTTTCGCTCGCTGACATCGTCGACCGTTCGATCGAGTCGGTGAGAACCTATGCTGAAACCCATGGGATAACGGCAGCCAGAGAAGGAGATGATGCCACCGTAAATGGTGACAGGGATCGATTGATCCGCGTGGTGATCAATCTTCTCTCTAATGCCATCAAATATTCGCCGGCAGGCAGTTCTGTAGCAGTGCGCCTGGCCAAAGAGAACGGCAATGCCATCGTCAGAGTTTGTGACAAGGGTCGCGGCATTCCGGCTGATGCCGTCGGCAAGATTTTCGATCGATTTTCGCAGGTGGAAAAGAGCGACGCGAAAAAGGGAACCGGGCTCGGTCTGGCGATCTGCAAAGCAATCGTCGAGGCGCATGGCGGCAAGATCGGCGTGGAAAGCTCGCCTGACGCCGGCACCACATTTTGGTTCTGCCTCAAACTAGACGACACAAAACCACAGCCAGAAACTGAGCGGCTGACGTCAGCCTCCTCCTCTTTCAGGCAGCGGGAGAAAGAGCCCTAAAAAACAAACAATGGTCAAGGTTGCCCTGGACCATTGCTGCCCTCTTCAAAAACCTTCGACGCCACACGCGTCACCGGTCGAATCTAGCTGCCGCTGATTTAGTTAGTCGGTCTGCAGAATGGTGGGATTGCCTGCTGCATGTCTGACATTGGCATCTTAAGGCTCGCTTCTTGAAATGTTGTTATCGACTTGTGAAACCGATGAAATCGTCACAGGCTCAGCCTTTTACGCAAGACGTGGCGCTGCGGCTGTTTGCGCGTAACCCTGGCGTTTCACGGGAATAACCGATACGATCCTCAGGAGATTCTGCCAGTGTCCAAGGCCAGTCCAATCGATCGTGCCTCAGCTTTGGAGAGCGGGAATTCTTGCCGGCTTTGAGGAGACGAACTGTGAAAGTGGGAGCCTGAGTTGCCAAAAGTTCTTGTAGTCGAAGACGATCACCGGCTGGCCAGGGTCATGGAAGATTGGTTGGGCGAAGACGGCTATCAGGTTGAATTGGTCGACAACGGCGCTGCCGCCCAGGAAAGGTTGGGCAAGCAACCGTACGATGTTTTGATTGTCGATTGGGGGCTGCCCGACATCGCCGGGACGGACCTTTGCAAGCAGTACAGAGACGGCGGCGGCAGTGCGTCCATACTGATGCTGACCGGCCGCGGCGCGATCACCGATAAAGAAGAGGGGCTCGATGCCGGCGCCGATGATTATTTGACCAAGCCGTTTCATCCCCGAGAGCTGTCGGCGAGGTTGCGTGCGCTGTTGAGGCGACCAAGAGAGCTGAGGGACAATATTTTGCAGGCGGCAGACATAACGTTGGATCCAGGCGCTGCCCGAGTTACCAGAGCAGGCAAGGAAGTGAACTTGCTGCCCAAGGAGTTTGCCCTGTTGGAATTCTTGATGCGCAATCCGAATCAAGTTTTTGCGGCCGATGTGTTGCTCGATAAGGTTTGGTCCAAAGAGTCGGAGAACTCACCAGATACGGTGCGAGTGCATATCACCAAGTTGCGCAGCAAGATCGATAAAGAAGGAGAACCTTCGATCATCCGCACGGTGCACCGAGTCGGCTATAAATTGGAAGTTCCAGAACGGCTTTAACCGAAATCGCACAGCAAGTTCATTCGGTAAATCAGCGCCTATGAGATCCGGCTCTCTGGATCGAAACGAGTGTTCCCGTCTGCTTGTGCGACGAAGATTCCGTCTTTGTAGGTAATTGTTTTGCCTGAGTTTGCCGCGATGCGATCGCCCGGAACGATGATACCGACAAGGTTGAGGGGGTCGCCGGCGGCGACTACTACTTCTTCGCCGGTCTTTTCACGCTTGCGCATTGCCCGGAGCGAATCAACTGCTTCGGGAAGGGCAAACTGCTCACCGAGAAATCCGCTGACAAAGCGACCGCCGCGCACTTCCCCCCGGTCTTCCAGCCGTCTGAACTTATCGAGCAAATCGCGCCAGCGCGGCAGAGAGGTTTCCCGTGCCACCACATCGCGAAAGACGACTCCGTATCGGCGCAGCAACATTCGGCAGGCAGCTTCGACCGTGCGGTCGTGATCCATACCGTCGCTGTAGAGCAGCGACCAACGCCCGGTGCTGTTGCGGGGGCGCCCGAATCGGCCGGATCCATGCCCGGCGCGCCGTTTGGGATCGATGAGGGCGCGCAGATTATCAAAACCATCGGCGGTGACCAGTCCCGCTGCGACCAGTTCCCAGAGCGCCGTCTCAACCTCGGACTTCAGCAGCGAGGTACCGCGACTGATATCGGTGAAGAAAGAAGCGCCGCGTGAACGCAAGTAATCGCGCACGGCAAGGGCGCTGTAGCTGAGAAAACGTGTTTCGTCGCCGTCATTTTCCGGATGCCTGGGCATCATAAAATCTGCTTCTTCGCGCAGGAAAAATGTTATCGGTGCGACACTGGTGGGGATGATCCGGCGAGTCTTTTGTTTTGCCTCGTCGTCCTGATTGTTCTGCGCCAAGGTGGCAGGATGCGGTGATAGTCGCCCCCAGCCGACCTGACCAGTCATGCATAGTTTATCCAGATTCTCACCGTCGTAGCGAGAAATGCGCCGCGCTAATACATCGCGCTCCCATGAATTGGCGGCGATTTCGAAGCCTTGAAGTTGGCGCAATATTTCGAGCGTGCCGCGCTCTCCCGCCATTTTGGTGGAGGGTGCGACATGCTGCCAATGCAGCAACCAGCGCATGTAGTCAGCAGCGGTTACGGGTTCGATCTGCTTGCGCAGGGTGCCAACAGTCATTCGGTGAATGCGTGCCAATAAGCGGCGCTCGCACCATTCGATCTCTTCTTCTTTCTCGGGAGCCTGAGTTTGTTTGAAGCAGCCGCGCAAGATCGAGCCTTCGGCTTCCAGGAAGAGCAATCCTACATATGTATCGCGGCATCCGGTGCCCAGCCGTCTGGCAAGTGCGGCAGCCGAAGTCGGCCCGACAATCGTCATCCACCCTCTAAGCATGGCTTGGAGAGCCGCTTCCGGACTGGACGGTTCTTTCTCGATTGCCTTCAGCTCGTGTTCGAAGACGGCATGGGGAAAGATGCTCTTGAAAGATCTGCTTCTTTCAGCTGGTACCCAATAAACTGTTGAATCGTTGATTGCAGCACTGGCTCGATTCTCTTCCACCAGCTTGGCGAAATAGTCGCTCCACTGCTCGCGCACCGCACCGTCTATGGCCACGTTGTCGCCGGCTATCGGTATGGCGATTACAGTCTGCATTAGATCGTGCAGCTCATCGTAATTGCGAATGTCCGGGCTCGCTTCTTCTACCACTTGCGCAATCGCTTGTGGGTCGAGCAGGCCGATCTCCTGCACTACAGACGGTGGCAGCACACGGCGCATTTGCACGGCCCTGGCGCGGCGCTCTTCCAACGGTGCATCGTCCAGATAGGTGTAGGGATTGCTGTTGAGAATCTCGTGGGCAAACTGCGACGGAGACGGCGTATCGACCGCAACGCACTGAATGGAACCTTTCTCGACACGGCCTAAAATTTCGATCAGACCTTGCATGTCCAGCGCTTCGGTGAGAACGTCTTTCATCACCTCTTGCACCAGAGGATGATCGGGGATCTGGATGTCGCCTTCGACATTGTCCTGGCATGCCACCGCCATGGGAAAAACAGCCGCCAGCAAATCTTCGTTTTTCAGGCGCTGCAGCATGGGCGGCACTTTCTTGCCGCCGAAAAAACGCAGCAAAGCCAGCGCTCTGGTGGCATCCCAACGGAATCGCGTGGCGAATATCGGTGAAGGCAGTGTCGCTTGTTCGAGGGTGTCCCGGACGTCGTCTTTATGAATGTAACTGAAAACATCTGCCAGAGGAAAGCTGTGGCGATCTGAGAGCGCGATGCTGATACCGTTATCGGTGGCAGCAGCCTGCAGCTCGAAATCAAATGACCGGCAGAACTTCTTGCGCAATGCCAGGCCCCATGCTTTGTTGATCCGCGCGCCGAAAGGTGCGTGAATGATCAATTGCATGCCGCCGCCTTCATCGAAGAAACGTTCGGCAACAACGGTATGCTGAGAGGGAACGGTGCCTAAAATTGCTCTAGTTTCTATGACATATTCAATTGCTTGTTCAGCGCCGGTATCGTCAAGCCCGCATTCTTCTTTGAGCCAGGCGACTGTTTGCGCCACTTCCGGATGTTTCTGATTAACCCCCTGGGGTGGCACAGTCGGCGCGCGCAAACCGATCTCTTCGCGCAGGTCGGACACGTATTGCGATAGCTCGGCTGTCCGGCTGGGAGCCTCACCCAACCAGAACGGCACTGTGGGCGCAGCTCCATGCGCATCTTCGACGAGGACACGGCCTATTCCCTCGATGCGTTTGATTCGCCATGAGGTGTTTCCCAAAAGAATGATATCGCCGCGATTGCTCTCAACCGCGAAGTCTTCATCTAGCGTGCCGACGTTAAGCTGGTCAGGCTCCGCCACTACCTGATACATGGCCCGCTCGACAATGGCACCGCCATTAGTGACAGCTACCAATCTGGCGCCGCGCCGTCCTTTCAATTTGCCATTGACTTGGTCACGGAAAAGGTAAGCACCATATCGCCCCCGTCGGGCAGCAATGCCGTCGGCAAGCATCTGCACGAGGTTGTCGAAATCTTTGCGATTGAGATCGCGGTAGGGATAGGCGCGCCGCACTGTCTCGAACAGCTCGTCTTCCATCCACTCTTCCACAGCGCACATTGCCACTATCTGCTGGGCCAAAACATCGAGAGGAGCTTCTGGAATGATCAAGCGATCCAGATCGCCGTGATTGATTGCTCGTACCAGACCGGCGCACTCAATCAAGTCATCGCGGGTGGTGGCAAAGACCCGCCCCTTGGGCACGGCGCCGCGCCAGTGACCTGCACGTCCAATGCGCTGCAATGCTGTGGCGATCGAACGCGGCGAGTTCATGACACAGACCAAATCGATATTGCCGATGTCGATGCCCAGCTCCAGCGAAGCCGTGGCTACCAACACTTTGATCTCACCGTTTTTCAGTTGTTTCTCCGCAGCCAATCTGATCTTGCGAGAGAGACTGCCGTGGTGCGCCGCCACAGCGCCTTGGCCGAGCCGCTGCGTCAAATGCATGGCCATTCTTTCGGAGAGTTTGCGAGTGTTGACGAAGACTAGGACTGAGCGGTGCGTGTGAGTGTAGCTGGCGACCTTGTCGTAAATCTCGTCCCACATGTCGTTTGTCGCCACCGGTCCCAATGGCATCGTCGGCACCTCGACAGCGAGATCGAGCTGACGTCGATGACCGACGTTGACGATGAATGGGGCTGGACGGTCGGTTCCCGTCAAAAAATCAGCGACGATTTCAATTGGTTTTTGCGTCGCTGATAGCCCGATGCGCACTGGCGGTTTGACCGTCAACCGCTCCAAACGTTCAAGCGTTAAAGCAAGGTGAGCGCCCCGTTTGTCATCGGCCACCGCGTGAATTTCATCGACGATCAGAGTATCGACATTTTTGAGAAATTCGCGACTTTTATCTGCCGTCAAGAGAATGTAGAGAGATTCGGGAGTAGTCACCAGAATGTGAGGCGGATTCTTCAGCATGGCCCGACGTTCTTGCGGCAAGGTGTCGCCGGTGCGAACCGCTGTGCGGATTTCCGCCATGTCGACTCCGCGTTGCCTGGCTAATTGGCAAATACCTTCCAGAGGCACTGAGAGATTTTTTTGGATATCGTTGCTCAGCGCCTTCAGCGGTGACACGTATAGTACATAAGTCTTGTCGGCCAATTTGCCGCTGACAGCGCGACGCACAAGCCGATCGATGCAGGCGAGAAACGCGGCGAGCGTTTTGCCCGACCCTGTAGGGGCGGAGATGAGCGTGGTCTTGCCCGCCAAAATATGCGGCCACCCTTGCTCTTGCGGTTCGGTCGGCGTGCCGAATTTCTGACAGAACCAGTCACGCACCAGGGGATGCGCCCAGGCGAGCTGGGGCACGTCGTTTGTATGTTCAAGCCCTGGTGTCATAACCGTATTTTACGGATTTAGCCGCAAAAAATCAGGCAAATCAAGATCGATGGTTGAATATTGCCGTGCCAGCATTGCAGGCGACGATCGATCGCACCGACGTTCTCGAGGTTGGCATTGTTAATCAATGTCAAGATATGCGAAGTGACTCAGCTGGTGCCAGATTCGTAGTAGTTCTGGTGATAAACATGGTGCGGGCTCGACTCTCTAATGATGTCTGCCGTGCATGAGTGTCCACCGTAGAGCCAGAAGGCGAACAGTGTCATGGCTGCACCGAACAAGAACAAGGCAATGTTCTTTTGCAGATCGGCATGTCGATTTTGACGCCGTACCTGCGGTACTGCTGTCCTCGGTCTTTCTTTGCTAGTAAGTCCAGCCGGCATACGCCACATCCCCCAGACGTTTTTGACGCTGGCGAGTCGATTCTGTTCCACATATTCCGCCGGTACTAAGTGTATCAGAATTTTTGCCGGGCATTTATGGAACTGCCCCCCTGACTTTTCGTCAATCATCTCGGGCGAACCGCCCTTTTTCTTGTTGTAGTCATCTGTCAAAACCAGGGAGAGTTGCAATGACAGGATTCGATTTGATTGAATATCAAAGAGACGCACGCAATCGAAAGCAGCCGCAAGAATTATTTCAATTATGGGAAGACGTCTGCCGGCAATACGATCGGGGTTTGATTGGTCAATACGAACTCGATGAAATGAAGGCAGTGATTTGGCCGAACTTGCGCGTTCTGACAGCGCTGAAGAATACGATCGACAATTCATTTGTCTGTGAGCAAAATGCGGCATAAGACATTGCTGCATCTTTCCAGCCAGGTCTAGGCTGGATTTTGTCAACGAGCTGTCTTGTTCAACGGCTCTTAGCGGACGACCATCGGTTTGAGCTTTCGACAACGTGATACCGCGTGAAGATAGCTAACCCGCGGAACTAAAAGCCCTTTTAATTTGTCATTGTCAGCAGAAGTAAGGGGAAAACGTAGCGGAGCGGCAGCACGAGCTGAAGTGAGGCTCTGTCTTTGCGCGAGGGAGTTTTGTGTGATTTCTTGTCGTCGTTTAGCACCGGCCATCTGTGGGACCCTGAGTCTATTGCTGGTCGCAGGAGTATTTAGTGGAAGCCAGGCTGCATCAGCCGAGGCCCCTTGGAGCAGCAATCACTGGGCCGGCGCAACAATTACTTATGTAAGCAATGCCACCGCCAATAATGGCAACCAACCAGTGCAGGCACAACCGGTTCAGACAACGGACGCTCAGGCACAACCGGTGCAAGCGACACAGGCGCAGGACCAACCGGCGCCATCACAAGCCGGGCACACCGAGGCGAGCAAGACAGGCGCAAGCGATGCTTATGCGTCGCCGCTGTTCGCCTGCCAGGACGGTGTTACAGCTCAATTTATCACCGAGATTTCGCAAGATGCTGCACAGCTTCCGGAAACATGGAAAGGCAAATTGACCAAAGCGGGATACAAAATAGCGATGTCGCGCACGCTGTTCGATTCGGTGCCATCAGCACGCGGACAGCAGGTGAGGGGCTATAAGAGCTCTGCCACATGGAGCCAGGTCTTCGGTATGTTCGATCGCCGGCGCCGGCGAGTGGTAATGGCAGAGTTGGCAAAGCAGACGGAGAATGAAAAATCGGCTCTTGTGACGTTGAACGATCAGCAGACGAGGGCAGGAATCCTGCGGCATGAATTCGGTCATGCCATCGATGACTATCTGCGTTATCCGTCGCACGGACGCTCATTTGCCCAGGCATACGCAGTCGGCGTTCCGCGCTTAAACGCTCACGACAAAACAGTGCTCAACTACTACCTACAAGTTGGAATCGCCGGTAAAGAAGAGATGTTTGCTGAGTTATTTGCCATAAAAGGTGGTGTCGCATGCGATCCGATAGCGGACGACCTATTGAGACAAAAATTCCCGGAAGCGATGTCTGTGGTAAATAGCACCATAAGCGATACTACTGGTGCTTGAAACTGGCGCCCCACGACAAAGCTCAATTGGCGTGTCATTGAGGCATTAGTTGGAACACAGGAGCAACCGGGTGCGCTTGCGTAAGATATTGGTCGTAATACCGCTGCCAGTTTCGCTCAAAATCTCTCTTAGCCATTTCTCTGGCGACATCAGCCGGCAATTCGATATCCATCTGCCGGCAAGCACCGTCACAGCGAAACAGAAGTCTTTTGGTCTTACCCAAGATCGACTCGTAAGCGGCAATAGTCACGTATGTGCCTAAGATTTCGGTTTGCAGTTTTACGCTGAACTGAGCGGCAAATGGCCCGCGAGTGACGACGAACATTCTGCATGCTGGAGAAAGAGCGACCACATAATTGCCATCGTCGACTGCCGGTACCGCATACGGTACCTGTTTGGTGGAATCAGGCAGATCTGCTTGCCGTGCCGGTGCCGATCGCTTCGGCCGTTCTCCGACAGCGAAATTGATGCGGTATACCTTAACTTCAGCCGGTGCAGGCAACTCGAGAATCGTCCCCGGCGACACGGATGGCTGGCGATCGTCGCCCATCCAAATAACACCGCGATTGAGCGTGACGATCAATCCGGCAAATTGCTCGTGCCCTAAGCGACTCTTCGCAATCTGCTCAACTGTTTCACCGAAAGCGACAACGTGTTTGGTGCGCCGCTCGCGCCAACGTTGCGCGCTGTCTGCATCGAGACCAAGTCTTTTTTTCACATATGAAACAAACCGAGATGCTCGGCGACTCGGATTCGATCGTGTCATTTACCAACAGCCCATTATGCTTGCAGTGCAGAGCTAACATAACATTCTCTGCCGTTTTGCCAAGTACCACTTTGTATCATGCCAACGGTCCGGCTTGCGGTTTTTCCCACTGCAGCCACAAGATGGTTTCCAGCTCCTGAGTTCGAGCCAGGCATTTTTTGTTGTTTCAGGTTAATTTGCCGATGGGCGCAAGCAACGGTAACTTTCGCTTCACATGATCTCGGTCGGGCAATCGTGATAAATTCAAGACTGCCCTAGCGAGGTTAGCGGTTGGTGGCGCTCAGGAGCTAAACAGTTGCTGGATAAATTTGAAATCGCCCGATCGCTCAGAGAGATTGGCATGTTGCTTGAGCTGAAGGGTGAAAACAGCTTCAAGGTAAAGGCCTACCATAATGGTGCGGAGGCGGTCGAGAACCTGGCGGAGGATCTCGGACAACTGGTCGACAGGCGCCAGCTCACCGAGATTCGTGGCATTGGTGATGCACTGGCGGCCAAGATTGCCGAGCTGTATTTGACTGGAAGATGCGCCATGCTCGAGAAGTTGCGATCCGAATTGCCTGCTGGTGTGATTGAACTGTCGCAAATTCCAGGCTTGAGCACAAAAAAGATTCAGGCGCTGCAGAGTGCGCTGAACATCACTTCCATCGATGAGCTGCGTCACGCATGCATGGCTGGATTGGTCAGCTCTGTGCCCGGCTTCGGCAAGAAAACGGAGGAAAAAATTCTTGCCGGCATCGAAAGTTATGAAAACCGCGAAGAAAGAATTCTCTTACTTGATGCGCAAGAGTTGGCCGAACGAATCACATCATATATGCGCCACCAAGATCTTGCCGGCTTAGAGGTAGCTGGTTCGCTGCGGCGGTGGCAGGAGACAATCGGCAACATCAACCTGGTCGCTTCGACAACAGATCCGGAAAACGTCCTCGACGTTTTTGAAAAACATCCATCAGTGACGAAAGTCGAGCAGCGCTCTACTGATTCCACCCTGGTTCGATTGGCCAGCGGCATGAAAGCGGATCTGTTCGTTGCTTCTGCCCAGCAATTTCCTGCAGCTATGTTGGCGCGAACCGGTTCGCACGCACATTTTCAGCGACTGCGCGAGGTCGCCGCAGTCAAAGGTTTTGCTTTGAACGAAAACGGTTTGCAGCGCAACGGTAAGAGCATGCCGGTCAAGTCCGAGGCGGAAATTTATTCACACCTTGATTTACCCTACATTCCGCCCGAACTGCGCGAGGATGTCGGCGAGATCGAAGAGGCTCAGAACGGCGCCACGTTCGACGACTTGATCGAAATCGATCAATTGAAAGGCATGGTTCATTGTCACACTACCTACTCTGATGGTCGCAACACAATCGAAGAAATGGCTACTGCGGCTGAGAAGATGGGCATGAGCTACATCACGATTACAGATCACTCGCCTGCCGCGCACTATGCCGGCGGAGTGGAAATCGAGCGCTTGAAGCGACAGTGGGAAGAGATTGCCAAAGTTCAAGAGAAGGTGAAGATCAAGATTTTGCGGGGAACAGAGTCCGACATTTTAGAAGACGGCGCTCTAGACTATCCCGATTCTATTTTGGAGCAGTTTGACATCGTGATCGCAAGCATTCATTCTCGCATGAAAATGGACGAGAATCAGATGACCCGCCGGCTGATCAGCTGCATGAAGCAGCCTCACTTCAAGGTTTGGGGCCATGCTTTGGGCAGACTTGTGCTCAAGCGTGATCCGATCAAATGCAGAGTAGAAGAGATTTTAGACGCCGCTGCTGAATCTCGAGTGGCAATTGAAATTAACGGCGATCCTTATCGCTTAGATATGGAACCGCGCTGGTTGCGCGCCGCTCGTCAGCGCGGGCTCAAATTCGTAATCTCTGTTGATGCCCACTCAATCGGCAACCTCTACAATTTGCCTTACGGAGTGCATATGGCCAGGCGCGGTTTCATAAGAACTGCCGAGGTTCTCAACGCGCTTGCTCCTAAGGATTTCGCCAAATTTGTTAAACCAGCAGTTGGTTGATTTAGGCACGCTCGGAGAAGTTAAGAATTCTCGTGCGAAATTTAAAGTTCGGAACCACGCCAGGCACACCGCGTCGAAGGTTGAGAAGCGAGGTATCAACCATGTCCTTTTACGAAAGTGCCCCTTCCACAGTATCTTACGAACAACTCCTGAGGGTAATTCAGCAGCGTCAATCCGTAGATCGGACCTACGATGAACGCTTGTATCTCGTAGATTTGACAAATACCCTGTGGGAACGAGTGCGGCAAGTGCGGACCACGGAGCCCGGAACAGACAGTTCTGCCAGCTATGAGCCCTAATTTGTCGAGTGATGAGGCTGTGCATTGCTTGAGGAGTTAACTATGAACAAGATGCAGTCTACTGCGATCGATGTTTTGAACTCATTGCTGCGGCAGGAAATTTCTGCTGTCGAAAGCTATAAGCAGGCGATGATAAAATTGCCTGAACGGCAACCGATCGCCACCTTTGAAGAGCTCCAGATTGCGCATGCCAGGCGCGCACAGCGTCTTCGCAAGCGGGTTGAGCAATTGGGCGGAACACCACGTGAGTCCTCCGGTGCCCGTGGCAGATTGGCCAAAGCGATTGCCGCTGCCGGCGCTCTGCTAGGGGCCGGGCTGGCTGTGTCCGCGCTAGAGGAAGATGAAGACCGCGGACTGTTCGACTACCGCTCTAGTTTGGACAAGCTGGATAATGAATCCAGGGATTTGGTGCTGAAAGAATTACTTCCAGCACAAGAATTGACTCATAGTGTTATGCGCACGATGAAGCAGTCGCTGCGCGGCTGATCTCACTTGCGCATGCCATCCTCAACAAGCACCTGAACCGTTTCGGCACGGCGAAGTTACACAGATGTGACAAGTCGCTCACGATATTCTCCCGCTGGCGAACTAAGGTTGGGTTGTTGAAGGCGCAGACACTAACACCATGCGGAACACAAAATTGATGTTCTGACACGTTGACGCGAGTCGGTGTGCTTGCTCAGTCCAGCTCGCGTAGACCAGAGGAGATGTCGTGCAGAAGCCAGATTCTTATCGTACAGATGCATTGGGACATGGAGGACTTGCTGCGACCCAGTCGGGCGCTCCTGAAACCGTGCCGGAGAAACTTTTTGCAGATTCTTATCCACCCTCATCATTTGCAGCTCCCTCGAAGAAAGACGAAGACATCTCCTTTGCTCAGAGAATGCGCGAAATTTGTCGGCACAGCAAAGTGATGGTAATGAGTCAGATTTCCTGTATCTAGACAATCCCTATTCGGCGGATGTTGGTTGCCCGCGCTATTAAGTTCGAAGAGGAGCAGGCAGAGAAAGTGCCTCTATTCAGGGGCACTTTCATTGTTTTGCTACGAGCCTAGCGTCCTCATGTAACGGCATATCGGAGCATTCCTCTAGTCGAAAACCTCGGCACCTTCAGTACATGACTACAAGCTATTACCTGCTGCGGTAACGCAAAGTTGAGCATCTAGACGTCAATCTGAAAACCCAGTGACCGTGGATAAAACCGCCGTTTAATCTTGTGGATACTGGCTCAGCTTAAGGAACTTTGCCCGGGGTCCATATATATTTGCGGCTTAAGCAAAAGACGGGATGTCAGAATTATGCACAGCGCCATACAAACTTTCTTCGTAGTTCAAGTCGCACTCGAACGTGCCGCAAGTAAAATCACGGGACTCGGCCAATCGTTGATTTGCCAATTCGTTACTACTCCGTTGCAGCGTTCTTTCACTAAAGTGATAGGAACCATAGAAAAAGAAGACATCCAGCACCTGCACAATGAAATCGACAGCATTCGCTCAGAACTTCAAGGTTTGCGCCAAGACATTCGCGAACTACAACGTTCGACGACCGTGTGACCGTTTCATTCGCTTCATTTGGTGGTGAAGGTCATCGCTTGCGGGCAAACACTGCCGCCGCAGCAATACTACCCACGACCGCCGCAGTAAGCACCCGTTTAAGACCGGTTCTGCGTCTGGACTCTCTTGGCGTTTTAGTAACATGGTCCCCGTCCAGACTAGCCAGCTCCTGTAAGGCGTGCACAGCCTCGGTCTGGCTCACCAGTTGCTCTGCCAGGAGATCGTGATATCGCAAAGCAGCGTTGCATGTCCTCTCATTGATCAGTCCCATTGCAACAAGAATCTCACCGCTTAGCTGGGGATCTTCCATGGCCTGGTCAAATGCTTCCTGCACTCGAATCATGTCCACTATCTTTGAAGCAGCAAGCAAATCGATCAGCCGACGTTTGGTATCAGGCTTGTTCGCCGAGTGCCGAACATCTTGTTCGATAGCGTCTGGTTGTGATTCTTCGAGCTTAATGGACCGATCGATCAGATCCACTGATTCAACATCCGTTGATTCCACATCGGTTGATTCAACATCCGCTGATACCACGTCGGTGAACTCCACAGGAGAGCTCGATTGATCAACCGTTTCTACTCGACCAACAACCTCCGCGTCCGCGATCTCGTCTAATTCACTGCCATTGTCTAACATGAGGTCAGTTTGTGGCTGGCAAACAATCTGCAAGCCTTCGTTGGAAAGATCGCTAACCCAGTTCGACGCCAAGCCGGAGTGCCGAAAGACTCGATCGTGTGCTCCGGCGCTTTCAGAGTCTTTGTCGTCTTGGACAGACTGTTCGGCGCGAAGCCACAGGCGATATGCTGCTCTCAGTTCATTTGCAGCATCGGCCCGACTCAAACCGTTCGAGTGAATCTTTTGCTGAATCTGGCTAAGCATCGGAAAAAATTTGGGCGAAAGCAGACCATGAACAACAAGAGCAGAGGTCAGTGGAACGACATCAGGTGAGTCTATGCATATTGCAACCTCAAGCTGATCACGACTAACGATTTCGGATTCGAGAAGCAAATCGATGAGACTGGCAGTGTCGGTGCCGAAATTTGCATGCCAATGAAGTTCTCCAAGAGCTTGATAAAGAGGAATCCTGTCGCTCACAACGAGCTTCAGTGCCGCCTCAGCCAACTCAATCGAGATGCTTCCTTCCCATGCCAGTACCTGTGCCTGCAAAGCAGCTTCGAGCAGTTCTTCGGTGATGCATCCGGACACAATCAAGACCCTTCCGACCGGCATTGCCAACCGTCGCGAAACAGTCACTGCTTCGACCACGTCGCCAGAATCTAACGCTCCGGAGAGGACTAGCAGCTCGCCAATCTTGATCGATTGGCTATCCAAATTGCGTGCGAACATATATACTCCCGCTCGATTGCGAGCAGAGCTAAGCGTACATCTGGAGCGCCTTTCGTGCCTTAACGCTGTTTAGTTGTCCGCTCATCCGCAGCAAAATTAATTCGCGAATACTGGCCACCAAGCTAAAAGAGAGTCAACCCGGTGACTTGCCGTAAATCGTATCGATGTCTTGATCAGTAACCGCAGGCGCTCCGATTGGTTTGAGCGCTGGCTGACGATCTAGATGTTTTTTTCCTGCCAATATCACCTCCTGCTCACTATTTGAATTTGCAGAACCAATAGGAATGATGTTTTGAACTTCAAAACCCTGTCTCTCCATGTGATTCAGCACCTGCTCCATCAGGCTCAGCCGAATTTGATTAATTCGCCACTCGAACATTCAGCAGCCTCCTCGGAGCGAGAATTGAAGCCCATCCGCCCCTCGCAGCCATCAGTAACCATATGTTTGTATGGTATCCTTTCTTTTGTGCTTTGGCAAATTAAATCGGAAACATCGCCCGTCACCGCCTGATCGGCCCAAGCCGGGGCATGATACTACAGGCGGTGCCAGGTTATTTCGACCGACTGGTGTTTCTCCGTCAATTGCACTGTGCGTTCCAGAAACCGCCCCATCCAATTTCTGGCATGTGACTGTTCGATAGCCCAGCTAAGGTTAATCGACGTGCAGCGAGGCTGAGGCGGCGAGGAGCCGTCGAAAGCCGAGCGGAATCGCGCAGGAGTTGAGGGACGAAAACTCCGGAGCGATTATTTGGATTCGGAGGAGGCGGACGACGAAGCCGACGGAGCGAATAAGTTGGATTAATCACTAGCTTTTTATACAGCCGCACGCTTTCGAGCGGAACTTACCGATTGAACTCGACGCCACACTGAACACAATCGGAGGAATTGTGAATGACAACAATAGAAATCAATGGTGAGGGCGGTAGCGGCGCTGCAGCGTTTATCTTGGCTCTCGTGATCGTAGCTCTAGTCGGTCTAGGAGTTTGGTTTTTCACCGGTCAAAACACCACCATAACAAAGAATGTAACTAACATCGAAGCTCCAGCTGCGCCGTCGGCGCCCACACCGCCTTTGCCAGCAGCTCCGTCTTCTTCACCGTCGCAGTAATTCGACGACAGCTGTGCTCGAGCTGATCCTGCATAACAAATTACAAGGAACAGCTTGAATTGACTTACGTCATCAACAATGACATTCACGATACCCAGACCCGGTGCGCATTAATTCCCGAAGGAGGATATATGGTCACTATCTATACGGAACGAGGCCCAGCAGCGGAAGTAATGGTCGAAAGCGAAAAGCGTTCATTCAGTTTCGGCCGACTAGCTGCGATTTCAATGGGAACAGCACTCTTATTGTCACTCGTAGCCGCATTCAATTTGAAGTCTGATGTGGACAATCTGACTCTCAACCTTCAAGGTGCTCAAAATCAACTGCAAGACATCCAACCCAGATTCGATGCTTGGATCTTGCGCGGGAATTCTCACAGTTAGTTGCGGTGGCGGCAATGAATTCGGCTTAGCCGGCTGCTGATTGCAGCCGGCTATTCATTTTGCCGTCACGGCAGTCAGCTAGATCATTGGTTGCAGCTTAATTCTTATTGTGCCGGACCGCCAGAAGTGGCGGCGGGGCAATATTCGGTTCTGTATTCTCTGCGCCACCAGTCCCCGGTTTTGCCAAGCCCGGCGAAATCAGTGAAGTGGTACTGGTAGAAGTCGGCGCGAATATATTTGGGCGGAGCCTCTGGAAATGGGTTCTTGCTAAATAGTTTCAAAACCTCGGGTGAACCTTGCAGCAAGCGCAGCATCAATCGCCCGAACCAGGGGTTGCTCTCGAAGGTGCCCAACGACGCAAACCACATTTGCCAATCTAACCTTGGCTGAAAAGGTGCCACTATAGGTGGTGCGCGCTTAACGTCTCCTGGTTTGTACGGAAACTCATATGGCAGCCAGTTGACCCGATCATTGCTTCCTTCAATGATAATTTCATATCGTTCAGTCGTCATTACAGCAAACAGACCATAACCGTTCGAGATGCCAAACGGCTCAGTCGCGTCTCTCATGAGCGCCAACGGCAAGAATTTATGACCGACGATAGCCCCGGCACTGAGAGGAACCAGCAAACAGGCAAGACCAATATGCAGGTACTTGCGCACTTTGAAAGAAGCGGCCGGTGCCTGCAGAGCAAGCCGCAAGCGAACCGGCACCATCCGTTTTAAGAACGAGTCGTCCAGCAATGGAACACAAAGACTGATCGTGAGCAGATTGAAAAATGTGTAATTGCCAGTCGCAGCGATAAGCACTTGCAGAAAGACGATCAATATCGCCGCGATTGCTCGCAGCTTTCTAGTTGTGAAAATAAAGCACGGCGCGACTAGCTCGATGAAAAACATCACCAGAACACTGAATTTCTGCAACAGCTCAGGCAGTTTCGCTGCCACCCATGCCACGGGAGTCGGCAGGGGTTGGGATTCATAGTGATAATTCAACGCCGTCAAATGAGACCAGGCCGTATCTCCGCTCTCAATCTTGGCCAGACCTGACATAAACATCAGTTTAAAAATAATCATGCGCAACAACCAGATTACTAGCTTGGGGGACTGCGTCGTAGTTTTGGCTAGAGTCCAGGGTTTCTCAAACATCTGCCATGAAGGCAGGAAAATCGACACAAATCCAACTTCCAGAAGCAAAAAGTCCCACTGATATGTCAAAAATTCCTGACCGATATTCACAAGCGAAAGGTACAGGAGATAACAAATTATCAACGCCGGGGCGGTGAACACTCCTGCCACCACAAATAGTGACGCGACCGCACCACCCCAGCAAAGAATCTGCAACGCCAGATCGCCGGAATTGAGCCAGGCAAGCGTCGGAACAAGAAAGTATCGCTCAGCACCCATCTGCATCGCGATCGTGTAAAGGTAATTTGACGCTGGTGAAACGCCGTGACGGCCTATCAGCCCAATTACTTGCACACCAAGCGAAGAAAATGCGATCAGGTAAACCAAGCCCAGCAATCGCAGAAAGAGCCAGCTAACGCATTCAAATTCGTGAATGCTGGATTGCTTGGATTCGATCCCTACTTCGTTCGACAATTTGATTATGGTAAATGTGCTGTTGCTGATTCCAATTGCGTGGCGCGTTGGCGATCCCAGGCAGCCAGATCATGACGCCCGATCTGCTCGTAACAGTGCGCCCGATGGATAAATGAATCGTGCAGATGTTCATGACTCTTACGCTCGATCAGAACCGTGTAGTCATTGATTGCATTGGGAAATTGCTCCAGATTTTCATAAGCCATCGCCCGAATCAGATAGCCTTCGTTGTGCTGCGGACGCGAACGCAAATAGGTAGAGAGATCGGCAACAACGTTTTTGTATTTCTTGAGATGAAAGAACGCTTGCGATCGCAAGTTATACGCGTCCGTAATCGGATCTCCGGCACTGAGCGCTTTGTTGATGTCTTCGATCACTTTCTCGTACTGCTGCATCCACAAATGACAGATGGCGCGTCCCATGAAGACTGTCGGTGATTTGGGTGCCAACTCGAGCGCCACCTCGTACTTGGCCATCGCATCCGCAAAACGATGCTCTGCTACGAGAACCGCCGCTTCCTCGCAAAGATCCTCGATACTGACGTTTTGTTCTGTGCCGCGCTCAATCGACAGGTCGCGCGTCTCGCGCAGGCGCTGCTGCAAACCGCGCACGGCGGTCTGCCAATCTTCGGCAGAATCTGTGTCAGACCAGAGCTCCTTTAATTCGGAATTTTCCGCAATCCGATCCAAGACTCGAATTGCCAGATCAGCGATTTGGGTACCCGCCACGAATTTCTGCTCACTTAGCCAGGCCGTCAGCGCAGCCGGAATTTCAGCCCCCGGCTTGCCACGGGCCGATGCCACCAGTTCAGCGGCTGCCAATGCCCGTTCGCATTCGGGAGCCTGTAAGTACTCATCATCGCGAACCTTGGCAGCATTCACCAGAGCACGAAAAATCGGCTCGGTACTCGTGCTCAAAATCAGCTCGGAAAGCCATTCCCGGGCCTCATCGTTGCCAAAAACACTGACATCCCAAGATCCCAAGCACTAGTCTCATTGCAGGGCGAGATCTTTATGCTAGCACTGGTGGCGGCCAATCCATGGTTTCGCCAGGCAAAATCATCAAAATAAGAGAGCGATGCTCGAAGCAAAATGTTTCACTTCGAGCATTGAGAATCGACCAGTAACACCAAGGCTATTTGTCGCCTTCAGGGCCTCCCATGGAGCCGTCATCAGATTCAGACGACCCTGTAGATGCTGCTGCCGGCGCTTTTGCTGCCGAGGCAGCAGGCTTTTGCGCGCCCTGTTTCATACCTTTCAGTTGGTCTTTCTGTTGCTGCGTCAGAAGCGCCATGACCTTGTCGTGCGTTTGCTTGTGGTGGGCTCTCATTTGCGCCTTCAAATCGTCAATCTTCGATTGCGTTTTGGCATCAGGATTATCGCCTGACGTCGATTGGAGTTGAATCAACTGCTGCCGAAGTGGCTTCCCCTCGGACATGGATTGAGTCATGATTTGCTCAAATTGAGTCTTTTGGTCATCGGTCAAAACACCTTTGATGTTTTCAAACTCTTTGCCGATGCCATGTCCCATATGGCGCCTTTGAGCAAATGGCGCCCGTCCCTGTCCGGCACCAGCACCAGCTCCGCTTGAACTGTCGTCAGCTTGCCCCCAGGCAGGAGCTACCGCAGCGAGGATACCTAAAGCCAGGGGGAGGACTTGGAAAAGGTTTGGTCTATTCATTGACATCGCTCCTAAATTTGAACCGTTATCTCTCTAACGCTCGAACGGGCAAAAAAGTTCAATTTTACGAGCAAATATTTTTTCCATGCCAGCAATTTGTCGGCGGCCAACCAAAGCGCAGTACAAAACACTGCGGGCAGCTTGATAAATGGAGTTTTTGCCCGATCAGTTCAGCAACGGCGAGCGGCAACAAAGACTATACATGGATTTTACAAGCAGCTTACGACCGCGCGGTGGTTCTCAAGTGAATGATGGGTTCATAGTGGTAACAAAGAACTTCGCGTGGTGAGCAAAATACATGTCCGTCGAATGGCAGTTTCTCCGTAGACTTCTGGCAGTAGCAAACACAAAGGCGCCGGGCCCACTAGCCCAGCGAAGTCACTGGCAAGTACTTGCTTTCGACATGCGCCAGGAGCAAAGATCCGATCGAGAAGCGCTGCTCGAGCCAACGTCCGATCAACTCTCCAAATTCAGCCGCTCTGAGTGGCGCACGATTTGGAGCGACGGCCGCGACATTCGCGCATTCGACGGTCTGGTGGCCCGAGTCGGCGGGCAGCTGCAGCGGCTTCAAACCCAAGTGATTACCAAAACAAAAGCGCACCGATGCGCAGAAGGCAATCTCTGTTGTCGTTATCGAGTAGATGTTCTTGTTGGTCAATCAATCTATGGCGGACGCCCTAGATTTCTCTGGCGCTCGCCTGAATCGCGCCACCTAGATTTCTGTCGCTGCGCTGCCTTACCGGAAGCAGACGCACAAACGAGAAAGATCGATGCAGAAGAGGCTTCGAGCTTCAGCATTCAGTCGATAGTCGACGACAAAATCAGCATCGACACCCTGACAGATGAATACGACATTGGCCGCGGCACTCCACACGGCGGTCGAGTCTGGCAAACACTGAAGATGACGCAGCGCGGTCTGCGCAACTGCCGCATGCCACGCCGGCTGCTTGCCAAAGCTGACGCCGCTTTCGCCCGGCTGGCTCAATGCGATCAAGTCGCTCAAGACTATGATCCGAGTTATTTCGAAAGCGGCGGCTATCTGCTCATTCCCCACAAAGGCGGCATTGCCGTTGACTTTCAATGCGGATACCACTTCGACCCCTACGATACGACTTTATATCGATTACGCCTGGAAGATTCCACCGAGTTCAACCAAGATTCGGTCAGAAGAAAACTTGATTTCGTTCACCGCAATCAGACCCTCTTTCCCTGGACCGAGATCGACGTCTTTACAGTCGCACCAGACGGCACATCGATGCTGTATTCGCGAGATTCGCAGCTGTTCTGGTATCAGGCTAATGGCGAAACTGTGGCTCTTGGAGAGGTTCGTAACTTCCGTGGTTGGCAGTGGATCGACTCTACAACCCAGTCGACCACCGAGCTGCGGTGGCTCATGCAAGACACACAGACAGCCCAAGCCTGTTAAGCAAGCTCCGCTTCTTTTCCACCTCGCCGAGCCGCCAAGGTTATAATGCACTCTTGTCTAGAAGTGGACTGAGGAGAATCAGACAAGTCAGCGAAGGCAAGGCGGCGAGGAGCCGTCGCAGCCGAAGCGAAATACGCGCGGAGGAGGCGACCGGAAGGAGACGACGGAGCGCTTACAAATGGCCAGAGCTCTTGTAATTTTGTCCGGCGGTCAGGACAGCACGACGTGCTTGTTCTGGGCGAAGCATCGATACGAAAGCGTGCAGGCGCTCACCTTCGATTACCGGCAGCGACACCGCCTCGAGATCGAATCGGCCAAAACGATTGCCAACATGGCTTGCGTGCCGCATGAAGTGATGGATCTCGGGCCGATCTTTCAAGGTCTGAGCCCGCTGACGAATTTGACCCGCCCGGTAGAACTGTACGAGTCTGTTGAAAGCTTGCCAGGCGGGCTGGAAGATACCTTCGTTCCCGGACGCAACATCCTCTTTCTCACGGTAGCGGCCAACCGCGCCTATACGGCTGATTGTGATGATGTCGTCATCGGTGTTTCACAAGAAGACTTCGGCGGATATCCAGATTGTCGAGAACAGTTTATCGCCAAAATGGAGAACGCTCTGCAAGAAGGGCTCGATCGGCGAATCAGCATTCAATCGCCATTGATGCACCTGAACAAAATGCAGACAGTGCAATTAGCTGATGGTCTTGCCGGTTGCATGGAGGCGCTTGCTTATTCCACAACTTGCTACAACGGCGTCGTTCCGCCCTGTCGATCGTGTCATGCCTGTCTTTTGCGATCGCGCGGATTCGACTTGGCCGGCCGTAAAGATCCGCTGTTGCAGCGGTTGACCGCGGGGGTATGAGATGCACGGTCGCAATCCAGCCCGCCCGCAAGAGCTCGGCGACGGAGAATCTCTCTGGGTGCAAGAAGTCTTCTACACCTTGCAAGGTGAAGGCCCGTTCAGCGGATGCCCCGCCGTTTTTGTTCGATTGTCTGGCTGCAACTTGCGCTGCTTTTGGTGCGACACCGATTTTGAATCGTCGCAGTGGCGACCGACTCTGCCGCATTTGCTGGAGACCATCGACAGCGTTCGTCCGCAACATTGCCGGCTGATTGTCATCACCGGCGGTGAACCGTTCAGACAAAACATAGCACCGCTGGTAGTATCATTGCTGGCGCGCGAATACAAAGTCCAAATCGAAACCAACGGCACTCTTTGGGTCGATTTGCCGGAAACGCCCGATTTGACAATTGTTTGCAGCCCGAAAACTACTTACCTGCACCCGCAGATCGTTCGCCGCGCCAACGCATACAAATACGTCGTCGGCGCCAACGGTCATGATCCAGCCAATGGTCTGCCGAATCTATCAACTCAAGACGCAGGACGCCCGTGCACGATCGCTCGGCCTGCCGCCGACGCAGATGTCTACGTTATGCCTTTGCATGTCATTGATGAGAGGCAAAATGCCGAAAATGTCGACCAATGCGTGGAGATTGCCAAAACCTTCGGTTATAAACTGTGCCTGCAAACGCAAAAGCTTGCTCGATTCAAGTAAGGAGAATATAGATTGAACAAGGAAGTCAGCGACGGCAAGGCGGCGAGGAGCCGTCGCAGCCGAAGCGAAATACGCGCGGAGGAGGCGACTGCAGGGAGCCGTCGGAGCGCTTACAAATTGAACAAGGAAGTCAGCAACGGCAAGGCGGCGAGGAGCCGTCGCAGCCGAAGCGAAATACGCGCGGAGGAGGCGACTGCAAGGAGCCGTCGGAGCGCTTACAAATTGACTAAGCATGAGCTCGAACAGCTGGGCAAAAAGACAACCTATACATACGACAATCCTGATGGCAAAATTCTCGAATCGGTGCCCAATCCCTTCGCCGATCGAAGACAGAATCGCCACGACGTGTCGGGCTCCATCCATATCGAAGCTCCGGAATTTACCTGCCTGTGCCCTATTACAGGACAACCTGACTTTGCCACAATCATCATCGATTATGTGCCAAGCGAGCGCCTGGTCGAGAGCAAATCACTGAAACTGTATCTGGGTGCCTTCCGTCAATTTGGCGAATTTCACGAAGCCTGCGTCAATCGCATTGCCAACGACTTGATCGATCTGCTTGATCCGTCTTATCTCAAAGTGCAAGGTCGTTTTACCCCGCGCGGCGGCATTCCTCTATGGCCACAAGCCGAATATCGAAAAGAAAGCTAGTGGAAGACCACAGAGTTATCGTTTCGACCAGCGGCTCAATGTCGTCGATAGTCTGCACGCTTGCGAGTGATACCACTTTTGCGGGATGCTCAAAACGTAAGTGTTATCTGGGTTTCCCGTAACGAATATAAAACTAGCCTTGATGCGCAATTACACATTGCTAAATATAATTGAAATGGAAGACCGGAGAAAACTGATGCTTTATAGACGTGCCAATGCCCTGATGCTCGCCATTGCTTCTAATCGAAAAACGCCACAAAAGGTGCTCGATGAGCTTGCCAAAGAAGAGGATCCTAATCTGCTCGAACACATAGCTGAGAACGAAAGCAGTCATCCACGCACCCTCCAATTCCTTTCCACTCACCCAATGCATAATGTGCGAGTGGCGCTGACGCAAAATCTCAGCCTACCCAGCGACATCGTCTGGAAATTGCATAGCGATGAGCATCCTGACGTCAGGTACTCACTGGCTTGCAATCCGCAGATTGCACTAGATGTTCTCATCGCTCTGCGTGAAGACGAAAATCCGTACGTCAGCGCCCGGGCCGAGCAGACTATTCAACGCCTCAGCGCAGAACGCGAAGATTTAGAGCAGTCATCGACACTCGTCGACATCTCCCGTAGAACCTGGCGAACACAAAAGAACGACCAGGCGGTCTGAGTAAGGAAGTTTTTTTCTGAACCACGAACGTTCCAGCAATATTAATGCTGGGACGTTTCGCCTTTCTGGGAGTTTCGGCCGTTCAGATGATTTCGGGCGTTTCTCACGGTTCAAATTTCATCCGTGGCGGGCAAAAAGCCTTCAGACACTTCCGGGAGGTTGTATGCGATTAAAGTGGAGCGCCAGGCTGTCGCTCCTTGCGTTTCTCATCACAACGCCTCTGGCTGTTTACGCCCAGGGAGCGGATGTCACGCCCATGGTCGCTCAACCAGCCAAATTAACCCAGCCGAACAAAGAAGCGATTGCAGCGTATAACGCCGGCGTCATCTTCATGCAGCAGAACAAGCCAAAAGAAGCGACGGAAAAGTTTCGCCAGGCAATTCAAGCCTCGCCTGAGTTTGTCAATGCACACTGCAATTTAGGTACAGCACTGATGCTGCAGGGTGACACTAAGTCAGCCGAAACAGAGCTGAAGCAAGCTGTGAGTCTCAATCCGACACTGAGCGCTGCCTGGGCCACTTTAGGCTCTTGCTATCAGGTACAGGGCAAAACGAAGCAAGCAATCGACGCTTTGAACAAATATCTGCAACTCAGTCCCAAAGGCGTTCTTGCGCCGAAGATTCGCAGTTTGGTCGCCAGCCTGAAGAATGAGCTCACCCGCAGCGGCGGCGTCGACGATGCCACCGCCGACAGTTATCTGCGTGAAGCAACGGGCAACGGTATGGAGCGCTGGTCGTCGATGCCCATAACGGTGTACATCAAGCCTGGGACCGATATTCCCAGCTATAGGCCCGAGTTTATGGATTTTCTGCAACAAGCTTTTGCCGATTGGGAGCAAGCTTCAGAAGGCAAAATCAAGATCGAATTCGTCAGCGATCCAAGCAAAGCACAAATAACCTGTTCGTGGACTAACACAACGAAAAATGCCATCTCATCTGCTGAAGGTGGTCAGACCATGGTCGTTCCCGATCCCGCATCCGCCGGCAAAATTCTCACCGCTGCCGTGTCACTACTGACGGTGCCCCCTAGCGGCAATGAGCTAGGTTCCCCCTACGCAAAAAGGGTAGATTTGCACGAAGTCGGGCACGCACTGGGTATTCTCGGGCACAGCACAAATCCCGAAGACGTCATGTTTCACACCGTTGTGCCGGGAGAAAATCGTGCTGCCTTGACCAGTCGCGATCGAAAAACAATCGTGGAGTTGTACAGCGACGAGGCAACCAAGACCGTCAAGCAGGGCGTCGATCCGAGCAAGATGGTGAGCGGCGATCCCACCTCGACAATAAACAGAGTCTTGTTGTTGAACAATGACGCCAAGACGTTGATTGAGAAAGGAAATTATTCGCTGGCTATCGAAAAACTGGAGGCGGCGCACAAACTTGATCCGGCCAACGAAGTGGTTTGCTCGAATCTCGGATCGATCTACGGCAACATGGGAGCCATGGCCATGGCAGTGCACAACTTCAGCGGCGCTGACAATTTTTTCAAGAAAGCGATTCCACTGGTTCAACATGGCACGAACAAAATCAATTTGGTGCCAATACTGAGGGGTTACTCGCAATTGCTGCATATGACCAATCGCCCTGCCGAAGCGGCAAAGATCGACAACCAGCTGAAGTCGCTAGGCGGAGGTTGAACTCAGTCTCTCGACTCAGAGTCCACAGATGCTCTGAGTTGCATGACCTATAACTTGCGCGGAATCTTCGCGCAAACCCAAACAAACAGAGGAATCGAAGCAGCTAGCGAAGGCAAGGCGGCGAGGAGCCGTCGCAGCCGAAGCGGATGAACAGAGCGGAGGAGCCGAGGGACGAAGGCGACGGAGCGATTACATAGGGAATGCATCCGCATTAGGTAAATTCTCCCTATTCCGCGATAGCTGTAAGTCATAGTTGCGCGCTTATAAAACCATGCTGTGAGCTGAGTTATAGCAGTCAGCAGGCCCTGTGGTTATGCGGGAGTTATGAGCCGAGTGAGAATTTGGAAACTACAGCCAAGGAGAGCATTTAATAAAACTGCCCCGAAATAATGAACTGGCTCTAATATTGTCACAAATTTGCCACAATCTTTCCCTACACTGCATTCAAGTTCAAACCATTCGCGTAACCCACCTTACTAAAGCATTCGCCGACCCCCAATCGAGGCAAGTCTTCCACTTGCGTTAGAGGAGTGCATCATGGCCAGTCTAAAAAGCGCCAAATCCTGCGCAGTTCTGGTTTTATCTCTTCTCGGTTTGAATCTGCCAGCCCTGGCGCAAAGCGAAGCCAACGTTGCCGTCGTCACCGGCGGAGATGCGATTGCTGCCCAAACACAGCCACACCAACTCAGCGCCTCGGCCAATAACAGCGACAAGTATCAAATCGAACGCGCCAAAGTGGTTGCTCGCGTCGAGAGCCTGCGTGCCAAAGGCGTGGGCGTTACCCCGTTCGTTCAAGAAATCATCCGCGCTGACGACGTTTACACTCACGGCGGCGATGCCGTTTCGCTGTTATCCAGACTGGACAATTCGGTCAGCGAACAGGAAAAGGCTCGCCAAGAAATGCAGAGTCTGGTCGCCACTCACGCTCAACCGGCTGCCAATGGTACCCGCAGTGCGCACCCAGCGACCGCCTCCGCCACCGACCTCTCCGTTGCCGATTACAACGGCTCGATGGACGGCTTCGTGCAACAGATGGTCAACTCATTCGTTACTAAAGAAGTCGGACAATGGGTTCCGCGCAAAGGACCGTTCATGATCGAGCGTCTGCGCATCGCCCGCCGCATCCACGAACTCGAAGGCAAAAACGTTCGAGTCGACGGAGTGGGCAACCTCTACCGCAACATGGAAGACGTGGTTGCCGCCCAAGATCCCCGCCGCCTCGCCGAACTGAGCACGGCCATCAGATACCTGCAATCGCAGCTCGGACTCAGCCAGCTCGAAGGCAGCTTCCACCGCCAAATCGGCATCTAAGTCGCATCAACTCAAACCAGATTTCGTGAAGAACCGGCATTGCCTCGCCGGTTCTTTCACCATATCCAGGGGTTGACAAGGCCAGCCAGCAAATGAGAGGGTGTTAATAGACTGTGGTCAGTTCTGGTTTCTGTCGTGTTGTTGGATTCATTAATTGCCGCGCACGCCCGTGCGCCTTGTTCGCTCTCGCATCTTGAGGTTGATTTAGCATGGACTCAGAGAGCCGAGCGGAAAAAGCCCATGACCGCGCAATGGAGTTCGTCTCGCGCGGACTATATAAACAAGCGCTCCAATCCTTTGCTATAGCGCTGAAGATCGACGCCGACTATGCACCGGTGTTTTTCAGCCGAGCTTATACCTATACATTGTTGGAGCAGTTCGACAAAGCGGTCGAAGATTACTCCAAAGCGATCGCCCTGGATCCGAGCAATGCCTGGGCATACATTTATAGAAGTTACGCTCAATCAGCCCAGGGGCATCAACAGGATGTGATCGCCGACTGCACTGAAGCGCTCAGAATTAATCCACGACTTTCAATCGGATTTATAGAGCGCGGTTATGCAGCATTCAAATTAGGCCGATATGCGGACGCCATTCGAGATTTCTCCGCCTTTCTTACTCTCAATCCACACGACTCCAGCGCCTACTTCTGCCGGGCAATCGCGTACAGCGAGCTGGACGAACAGGAGAAAACGATTAAAGACCTGAGTCAAGCGATCAAATTCAATCCAAAGGATTTTTCGGCGTATTTCTGCAGAGGGATTGCTCATCAACATCTGGGCGAATTTCAAAAAGCGATCGACGATTATGCCAATGCGCTGGCGATCAATCCAGGATATGCGCAGGCTGAGCTTAACCGGCAGAATGCGTATAATGAGATGATTAACGCCCGCCACAACTTCGAGGCGACCAAACTGATCCGCGCCAGACGCAGAAGGATGCGAGTCCAAGGTCTCTTGTCAAAACTGGAGCTGGCTGTGGCAAGTGATCCAACGCAAGAAGATAACGAGCCTGAAGAAGAATGGCGAAAACGTATAGACCGAAAGTTGTGCCGAACTCCCTCAGTTTAGACTTTCACCAGCTGTTCAACCGCAAGGCGCTTACTCTTGCCGGTGCGGCCGTGGTCTCACTTTCATGTGCCGGCTTGGCGCAGACCAACAGCAGCGATGTGCAGTTGATTCATCTGCCCGCCGGCGCCGTGCAACCGCAGGCAGTCGTAGATAACGCGGGCACGATCCATCTTATCTATTACAAGGGCAACCCTGATCACGGCGATTTATACTACGTTACCGCGCCGGCAAGTGCGCCGGATGCGTTCAGCCCGGAGGTTCGCATCAATAGTGAGCCGGAAAGCGCATGCGCCCTGGGTACGATACGAGGCGGTAAGTTAGCTCTGGGACGAAACAATCGAATCTATGTGGTGTGGAACGGCTCACCTCGCACCGCCAATCACGGCGCCCTGCCTTTTTTCTTCAGTCAATCTCTCGACGGTAAAATGTTCACGCCGCAACGCAACGTCGTTCAAGGCAAGGCAATGATTGACGGTGGCGGCGACGTGACGGCCGACGATCAAGGGAACGTTTATATCCTCTGGCACGCTATCGCCGCCAAAAACGCCTCAGAAACAAGCGGTCGCATTTATATGATCAAATCCGGCAATGACGCCGCCACCTTCGGCCCGGCGCGGACGATTGATAAGCCCGGGCAGGGGACTTGCGGATGCTGCAGCATGAGTGCCACCGCATATGGTGGCATGTTTTATGTGCTGTACAGAACTGCCTGCAGCGGCACCGCTCGTAATACCAATATCCTGATCTCGAGAAATGGAGGCGCCACTTTCTCCAGCGAATGTGTGCAAGAGTGGCAAAGCAACGTCTGCCCATTAACATCGTTCTCGATCGCCACCGCCGCCGGTGATGTGGTCGGTGCATGGGAGACAAAGGGTCATCTGTATTTTGCCAAACTGGCAGACATCCCGCTGCACATCAAATCGGCACCGGTCGGCACTGAACAAAGATATCCAAGCCTGAGCCTGGGTCGCGAGGGCGGCGCGTTGCTGACGTGGACCAGGGGCGCAGGCTGGCAAAAGGGAGGCACTTTGCAGTGGCAGGCTTACGACCACGACCTTCATCCGGTCGGTCCGCCTGGAAGCTCCGGTGCGACGCCCGTATGGAGCTTCTCCAGCGCCGTGGCTTTAAACGGCAATCGATATGCAATTTACTTTTGAGAAATGATTTTGCTCGTCAGCTCCGTGTGGAGGTCTTCAAAGTTGTGCCTCGCTTGAGCCAAGCAGCCTTGAAGTGCGGTTTTCTGGCATTCCTCTGCTTGGCAGTCAGTGGTGCCGTAGCCCAGGCGGCTGCTGCCAGTCAGTCCACCGTCGTGCAAATGCCAGTTGTCACTGAAGAGATGCGGGAATACTCGCGACTTCGCTACATCGCTTATTTTGTCGGCACCGCGTACGAGCTTGGTGTCCAGTTTTTGATTTTGACTACCGGGCTTTCCGCTTACATTCGCGATCGGGCGGAAAGCCAAGCGAAGAATCCATTCGTCCAATTCACTTTGTACTTGATGTCGCTCTACGTCGTTATGTGCATGTCAATGGCTCCTATAGCCTATGTTAGCGGTTTCCTCATGGAGCACTACTTTCAACTTTCCCAACAATCATTTCTCGATTGGCTCGTGGATCTTTTGAAGATGGGTTTGATCGGCTTCTTCATACTCTTTCCTATCACTGGCAGCTTTTTCCTCCTGATACGAAAGTTACCGCGACGATGGCCGATTGTGTTTTGCCTGGTAGCCTCGATTTTGATTGGTGTGGAAACGTTTATCTCGCCGATTTTACTGGAGCCGATGCTAAATAAATTCACTACCATGCCGGACAGTGCACTGAAGACTCGCATTGAAGCGTTGGCAGCAAAAGCTGGCGCGCCCGGAGCGCCCATCTACGTAGCCGACAAGAGCAAGCAAACCAATAAACTCAACGCATATGTTTCAGGTTTGGCCGGCTCGACTCATGTGGTGATTTGGGATACGACCTTGCAAAAATTGCCTGATGACCAGATCCTGTCCATAGTCGGTCACGAACTCGGACATTACTATCTTCACCACGTCTATTTGGACTTTCTCATTTCCGTGGGCATTCTCGTTTTGCTCGTCCCCGTGAACATGTATCTTCTGCGTCCACTGGTCGCTCGTTTTCCCAAGCGATGGAAAATTCGTGGGCTGGAAGACTTCGCTGTTTTGCCGGCGCTGATACTCACTGCGTCTATTTGCAGTTTTCTCAGCGATCCGATCGACAATGCCTGGTCGCGCAAACAGGAGCATGACGCAGACGCGTTTTCCCTGCGCGTTACAGGCAATGGTCCGGCGATGGCCAGAGCCTTCGTCACTCTCTCACAGCAAAATCTGAGCGAGCCTGATCCGCCGCCGTTCATCCAGTTTTGGCTTTTCTCGCACCCGTCGTTGAAAGATCGGATAAACTTTGCCCTCGGAAACGAGGTTCAACAATAATTCTTTGGATCTCGAACCAGCAGCGAAGGCCAGACGGCGAGGAGCCGTCGCAGCCGGAGCGAATGAACAGCGGAGTCGGCGAGGGACGAAGCCGACGGAGCGAATATAGGAACTCGTACAAGCAGCGAAGGCCAGACGGCGAAGAGCCGTCGCAGCCGAAGCGAATGAACAGCGGAGTCGGCGAGGGACGAAGCCGACGGAGCGAATATAGGAACTCGTACAAGCAGCGAAGGCCAGACGGCGAAGAGCCGTCGCAGCCGAAGCGAATGAACAGCGGAGTCGGCGAGGGACGAAGCCGACGGAGCGATTACATAAAATTCCTGCTAAATTAGTCAAAACACCAGTTAGTCTTTCTACTGCAGGGACCTGTTGTAATGGCGATCGACTCTCGCTCGCTTGCTTTATGATCATCGATCGGGCGAAAATTGCGTGTTTTGCATGAAAACATCACGAGTTTTGTATTTGACTCTGACTCTGACTCTGGCGGCGATGCTCAGTCTAGCCTCGGCGCAGGCAAGCGACAATCGTGCCGCCAAAGTACTGCCACAGCCGCACTCGCAGCCGGCGGAGGCACCCTCGATTAGTTGGATCGACAACTCTGCCAAAACCCACGTCATTCTGTTATGCATTCACGGCCTGGGATTGCATAAAGGCACATATGAAAGCTTCGGGAAAGAAATGTGCAAATACGGCATCGCCACATATGCCATAGACTGCAGAGGTTTTGGCCAGTGGCTGAAATCAGGTGAACATACGACTGTAGATTTCGATGGAACCATGGCGGACATCAAATCATTCTTGCAAAAACTGCGTACAAATAATCCCGGCGTGCCGATTGTCATTCTGGGAGAATCAATGGGTGGCGCAGTGGCGCTGCACGCCACGGCCTTATATCCAAATTTGATCGACGGCTTGATTTCGTCAGTTCCGGCAGGCGACAGGTACAACGAAGCCGGACAAAACTTGAAGATCGGTTTTCACATTTTCACGGGCGGCTTTAATAAACCTTTGAATATCGGCAGCACCATTGTCAGACAGGCAACAAAAAAGAGCGATTTGCGCACGGAATGGTCTGAGGATCCGATGGGCAAAATGAAGCTTTCGCCGGCTGAGCTGATGCAGTTTTCAAAATTCATGAGCGAAAACTTCGAGGCGGCCCATATGATCCAAAAAACGCCGGTGCTCTTTATTCAGGGTGTCAGCGACAAACTGGTGCGGCCGGCGGGAACGTGGAAGCTCTGCGATAGCCTGACGACACCCAACCATGAGCTGGTTTTGAGCAAAACCGGAGAACATTTGATCTTCGAAGATGCGCAATTCTCGCCGCAAGATCTGTTGTTTGTTCGCACGTGGATCGATAAGAATGTCGCCGCTCTGGATCAATCTGCCGTTGCCGGCGCCGGCCAAGAACCGGCAGTTCTCTCGCCGGAAACAGCCATGGCCAAGCCCAATACCGACCAGCCCGCTGTCAGTGACAAATCTGAAGAGAAGACAGGGAGGGTGAACTGTTTGCGCGGCAATGCCGCAGGCACTGGCACCGTTCAGGGCACTATATCCAGTGCCGGCGTCACCCTCGGTACTAGCACCACAGGCAGCACCACGGCTGATGGCGACAATACATTAGGCAGTGTCAGTGCAACCGCTAGCACAGTGGAACATGCAGCGAGCCAGCCCGCCACAATCAGCTATTGGATCGAATTGTTTCGCGCTGGCAGGATTTATCGCTGCAACAATAAGACGCAATTTCGTTCTGGCGACGCCATACGTTTCCACGTTTCTCCGGGCAACGACGGCTACGCATACATCATCATGAAGGAGAGCAGCAGCGGCAGGCGGGCAGTGCTGTTTCCCACCGTAGCAAGCGGCATCAATAACTTCCTGCACGCCGATCACGATTATCCCTTGCCGAACAAATCCTGGCTGGAATTCGATAAGCACTCCGGCATCGAACACATCGATCTGATTTTCTCGCAGAGGCGAATCAGCACGGAGGAGGCGGTAGGAACCACAACAACTGCCTACGTTTCCCATGAAGCATCGGGAGCCAAAGATTTGGTTCCCACTCGCATGCAATTGTCCTGGGACGATCCCACTCCTGTGATCATCCCTGACGACTATGCAATTCAGCCAAAATTGGCGTCAGCACAAAGTGCCGTACATGTATCGTCAAGTCAGGGAGACGGCGTTCTCGCCATAGAAATAGCGCTTGCCCACAAATAAGCCGATGAAACATTCCCTCTGCAAATATCTCATATATTTTAGTTCAGCCATCATGTTTCTTTTGAGTCATGCCACCACCATCGGTATCGCGGCCGACGATACTGCCGGTGCTACCACGGAAACTGTGCCCAACTCCGGCGTGCAATTCACCAAGGTTCAGGACTTGAACCCTGGGGCGAAGCCCACCAATCGCCTGGTCAAGCAAAAATGGGCAGTCGTGATTGGCGCCTCGAATTTCAAAGAAAAACGCCTCGACAACGAGCTTCCTTCAATGGATACGTCGGCAAAGCAGTTTTACGACTATCTTGTCGACCCGCAAGGGGGAAGATTTGCCAAAGATCACGTGCGGTTGCTCGTTAACAGCGCGGCTACCCGGCAAAACATCATCACCTCACTCTCTCGAGAATGGCTCGGCTCCCTGGCCGGTCCCGACGATCTCGTGGTTGTCTACATCGCCACCAGCAGTTTTCCCACCACTGACGGAAGCACCTATTTATGCGCATATGATTGCGCGCTCGACAATGTTTACGGCACCTGCGTTTCCATGCAATCACTGATGAATACGCTGCGTCATGACGTTCAATCAGACCGTATTCTGCTGGTGCTTCAGGCTTGTTACAGCGGAGCTGCACAACTGACAAGCGGCGCCAAGGCGCTTTTCAGCGGTTACAACATCGATCTCGATAAAGTAGCTCTGGGAAAGGGTTACGTCATTCTTTCATCAAGCGCACCCGATGAAAGAACATGGGGCGATGCGTTTTCGCGTCATTTGATTGCCGCCTTGCGCGAACAAAATGGCATGACTCCACTGCGTACAGCCTTTGAAAAAGCCCGTGATCAAACGGCTGACGAGACCGCCAATGCAGGCGTTCGTTATTCCCGCCAAACACCGGTGATGAAGTCAGATTGGTCGGGCAACGATCTTGTCTTGGGCACGCCGCCGGTCGACGAAGTGTCCCAGCTGCCGAGCGGTGTGTTGAATTTTTTGTCGGCAGAAACGTATTACTTGAAGGCAACCAATCTGATCAGGGCGGGAGACATTGATGGAGCAATCAAGCAGTACAACCAGGCTGTGGAAATCGATCCAAGCTATGCGGACGCCCTGGCGGACATGGGTGCGGCCTATTGGATAAAGGGTGACGTGCAGCAGAGCGCTTCGGTCTATAAACGAGCGATCGCTGCCAATCCCAATGACAGCTTGTTTCATGCCAACTATGCCAGGGTGCTGGACAAGCTAGGCGACCAGCCCAATTCACAAAGTGAGCTGGAATTGGCTTACAAGCTTAATCCGAAGGACAAAACAGTGCTTTGCGCCCTGGCTGGAAAGGCTGTGGCCGGCAAAGATTATGCTCGCGCCGCTGAGCTGCTTCAGGCGGCAACGCAGCTCTATCCCGCTGCCCCGGAAATCCGCGAAAAGCTGTGCTACTTGCTCACCAGGCAGGGCGACATCAAAGGGGCGCTGATCCAGGCCCGCGAAGCAGTCAGGCTCGATCCCCAGTCGGCGTCGGCGAGGATAAATCTAGGCTCCGCCCTGGTGCTCGATGGGCAACTTGATCCTGCCCTGTCGCAATACAGAGAGGCGATCAAGCTTTCGCCGCAAAGTCCTGATGCCCATTACTTGCTGAGCAAAGCGCTCGAACGCGCCGGCGATCAGCAAGGGGCTAAAATCGAATTGGCAACTTTCCTGTCCACCTGTCCGCCAAACGACCCGAGGGCACAAGAGGTCCGCCGGCAAGTCGACGGTGCCAATCATTGAATGCCTTGGGAACGCGCGGGTCAGTCAGTATCTAAGCTGTCCAGCAGATTGTCTAATCCGGGATCGTCGTGGTTAGCAGAACCGGTCCCTGATGCCGATAAGGCCTGGAGCTTGGTGTACGTACTGGAGCTGCGTTTTGGTGCCTTGGTTGCCTGGGCTCCGCCCCGTGAGGCCTGATAGGTCTGCTCATTCGCGGCGGGCCTGGGGAATGCCGGTTGGTCTCCCTTCTTCTCTTCGGACTCAGAGAGGGCTTGCAACTTGCTATAGGTTGTTGCAGAAGGCCTGCGCAGCGCGTCAACTTGCTGCGAACCTTCTTGCTCGACGGCAGTTTCCGACTGAGTCGGTCTTTTGCCAAACGCAGATTTTAGGCGCCCGAAAAGCGCTGAGATAGGATTATTTGAGTTTTCGGTCATGGTGCGAGTCTTAGTGGGTCTCTACGGTTATGCCCGTAGTGCCGCTCGATGTAACGGACCAGGCAAGGGATCAGGGCTCTAAGCCTAATTCGCCGTCACAGAGCGACAAAGTCAATTGTCTAGAAGGTCCACGCAGTCTATATTACGGCTGCAAGCTTCGAGTGGGTGAAAGTTCGCTAACCAACGCTTGCATGTTGAGGAGCCGACCATGGAAAAGGCGATATTTGCGGCAGGATGTTTTTGGGGAGTGGAAGAAGAGTTTCGCAACACGCCAGGAGTAGTGGCGACCACCGTTGGCTATACCGGCGGGAGCCTGGCCAATCCTACTTACGAAAGAGTTTGTGGCGGCAACACCGGGCACGCCGAGGCGGTCGAGGTGGAATTCGACCCGCAACAGGTTACCTACGCACAGCTCCTGGACATCTTCTGGTCGGCACACGATCCCACAACCGTCAACCGCCAGGGACCAGACATCGGTGAACAATATCGCTCAGCGATTTTTTACCTCACTCCGCAACAAGACGAAGCGGCGCGCGCGGCAAAAGAACAGCTGCAAAGAAGCGGCAAGTTCGCCCGACCCATTGCTACTCAAATTGTGGCGGCGACCCAGTTTTACAGAGCCGAAGACTACCACCAACAGTATTTGGCCAAGCGCAACGTGAAAGCTTGCCACTGATTCAACTTCAGTAGCAACAGAGTTTGAGTTAGTGCCAATGCCTGGCGCGTGCGCTTCAGTTTTGCGCGCTGAGTTTGCCAGATCTGCTAGAATTAACGCAATCGCTCCGGGCGGCAGGTCGCCGTTCATTTACTAATACATGAATACCGACAGCCCAAAACAGGCGCCAACCCTAGAAAGAGCGCTACAGTTTTATCCCAGTCCATTGCGATATTGGCTCTGGCTAAAGACGAAGGTTGGTCAGATGCCAACCGACATGTTTATCCCCTACATGAACGGACGACAGCCTGATTCGATTTTGGAAATCGGGTGCGGCTATGGATTTTTGTCGAACTGCCTTTCTCTAGAATATCCCAATGCCCAGGTGCATGGTATCGACCTGAACGCCGGGCGCATTGCCAGCGCACAAACGTCTGTCGCGGGCAGAAACAACATTTCTTTCAAGCTCGAAAACGCTTTTGCTCTACCCGATCAACAATGGGACTGCATCATTCTCGTCGACGTTATCCACCATGTTCCAAGAGACAGCCATCAACAGCTGATTACGGCTTGCCACAAGCTGCTCAAACCGAATGGATTATTGATCGTGCGTGATATGGATCCAGAGCATCATCTAGGCAAGCTTTGGTTCAGCCACGTCTGGGAGGTGTGCTTCTACCTTGAAGTATGCAAGATGGTGACGATTCCTCAAATGACCGATTTCATGAAGCATGCAGGATTTGTCGACATCAATGTTACTGCCGATTCGCCGAAATCTCTGTTCTTCAACTACGTGACGTATTCAGCTTCGAGGGCATAGCGATCGGCCTGACTAATGAGACGAATAAGAAACGTCTAGAGGTCATCCCTTCGCTCGGTTGTGCCGCCTTCGCGGTGGTGCTAATGCTGATCATATACACCGATTTCATGGCGCCGGCGGCAAGCGATCTCTCGGACTATAGCTGCACTTTTTACGTTGCATCTCATTTGATAATCGAGGGCAGGCTGGCAGAACTTTATCCGCTCCCCAGTGATTCCAGACTGGAAGACACCGCATACAACAAAGCCGCCCACAAAATATTGCCTGCCCTGGCACCGAATGTGGGGGCATCCCAATTTTATCCGCCGCTTGTTCCTCTGTTATTCTCGCCACTGGCCTTCCTGCCGAGCAAGGTGGCTTTGCTTTTGTTTCAAATCATCAGCATCGCTGCCGTGGCCCTGTCTGCCCGCCTGGTGTGCGCGGGCAAATCTGCGGAAGGCTATTTCTTTTGTACATTTCTGTTCACCCCAATGATCGTCGCCATTTGGATAGGACAGAGCGATGTCATAATCGGGCTTTTGCCGTATGTCCTTATGTACTGGTTTTTGTCGAGAAAAAAGCCGATGTCCGCCGGGCTGGTCGCATCGATCGCTTTTCTCAAAGCAAACTTGATGATCGTACCTGGTTTGATCGCGGTGGTCTTTCTCTGGCGACGACAGTGGCGTATGTTTGCCGGCATTTGCGCCGGTGCCGCGATGATCGTTTTGCTCAATTTACTGATTTTCGGACCGTCAACATGCAAGGGCTGGATCGTCGATGTGAAATTGATGGAAGCAGATTTTCTCAGTCCTACTTCCGGAGCCGCTCGGCATCTGGCAGCCAGTCTTCCCAGACTGCTAATTTTCCTTGCTCCACCGGCTCAGGTCGCGTCCCTCAGAATTGTCCTCTATCTGTGGTCGGCAACAATTGGACTGATCGGATTCGCTGCCTGCCGCAGTCTAACTAAAGAGAGCAAGGAGGACGTGGACATCGCGTCCATAGCCTTTGTTACGGCAAGCCTACTTTTGCCGCTGTGCGCAGTGTATCTGTTTTACTATGACCTCTGTGTGCTCGCAGTCGCCGGCACGATCGTCTTCAGCCGAACGTCTGGGCACCCGAGCTGGACCGCCTTTATGAGACGAAGATGCTTGGCACTGTGGATTATAATGTCCCTCTATCCATTCAGCTTCATCCTCAGCCACAATCAGATGCTGCCTCTAATCGTGCTGATTCCCTTCGCCATTGTCTACCTCGATATGCTTAGATTTGTCTGGCTTCGTCCTGCTGTGCCAGTGGCAAGCACAGCTGATGGGGAGAACCAGGATGTGATTGTCCCTCCAGGCGAAGGAGGAGCTTGATTATGGACCGCGTACGATATCTTAATTTACTCGAACGCCGGCAAGGCCAGAGAGTTTTCCAAAAAAGAAACCGCCTTGTAGTTCGAGAATCGATACGCCTCAATCAGATCGATTGAAAGCTCGGTGAAATAAAGCACGTCGTCTGGAATCCATCCTTGATCAAGGCGGCGCTGCAGCTCTACCAGCAATCCGAAATACGACGTTGCTTCCGGGACGTTGAGCGATCCATCCATGTCACTACCTCAGTCGCGTTTATATTGACATAGGACGTCTGCCTTTCTCGTAAGTGGCAATAACGCCGCTCGATCCGGCACATTTTACTGTTTGTTTAACAATCGACTCGCCTTCTTTTGCGGCACTGGGGGCTGTTTGTGGCCCTTGCAATCTTTGTGATGGCAGCGACAACGATCAGACGACTCCGAGTCAGAACACGCGTTTGAGCAAAACTCGGCTTCCTCGCTCACCATGCAATCACATGCAGGGTGCGCGCATTTTTTGTCATCATCTTCACTCATACATGTCTCCCGAAGTCCTTCTGAAATTGACGAGATCTGCAATGGTCCAATTATTACAGCAACGGTCCTGCCCTGATCGCATGGCCTTGAGCGGACACAAGCACGCGTTGAGACGCAATCGGACAAAGCGATATCCCAGATTCGCCTGTTTCTGATCTAAATGCCTTTTAGCTATTTTTCTTTTCTGTAGACTGATGCACTACTTGCCCAGCCGTGGAAAGTGCGCGCTAATCTGCACTAAGGCAATTTGGTGAAAGAAAAATCATGCCTGGATCGCGGTCGCGAATCAGTTGCTCTGTGACGTTTTCGGGCTTAACGGTTCGGGCTTGTTCCTCTATACTAAGAATTACTACGCACCGAAATGACGCGTAGCTAAGATCTGCTTGCGGGAGAAAGAAAGGATGGAATTGATTGAAGCGGAAGAGCTCGCCTTAGTATTGATGCGCAAACATGGCTTGAAAGGCTGGAGCTTCGCCACTAACAAACGCAAGAAAACTCTGGGACTGTGCTTTTCCAAGATCAAGAGAATCGAGCTATCGATCAATTTCATCCATTTAAATTCATTCGAGACTGTCCAAGAAACTGTTCTGCATGAGATCGCACACGCTCTGGTCGGCACGCACCATGGACACGATGAAGCCTGGAAACGCATGGCGGAAAAGGTGGGAGCGGCCCCATTCAGAACGACGAAGAACGTAATCATGCCGCACGGGAAATGGCAGGCAACCTGCGGTGGCTGCGGTCTTCTCTTTTCCAGACACAGACGGCCAAAATACATTGACGGCAACAGTTGCCGTCGTTGTGGTCCGGACAAAGGCTTACTATTTTATCGACATATCAAAGAGCTGTTAGCTGAGGCTCAACAAGAGTTGGTGTCGCATCCGGTGCAGGGCAAACAAGAGCCGGCTACCCTTGCCGCCCATATAGCAGCCAATTAATCTGTCTAGATGCTGGCTGGCAGCTGGCGCTCCCGGACAGACTAGAAGGTCTCTACAACCGATTGTAGTGATGCTCGTCGGGGGAGTGCGATCTGACATCGCGTGCCTGAGTTAGACAGCCGTGTCTGAGTTTTCTGCCTCCATATGTGGTGATGCTCCTCGAGGGAGTGCGAACCATCTTCGCACCTTGATCCCATGATGCGAGTCCAACATCTCAATTCAATCTCTCCGAGGGATGGATTCGAACCACCATCCTAACGTTCAAAGCGTCATGTCCTGCCCTTAGACGACCTCGGAATAATCTGGGAGCGGCTGGACTTGCACCAGCGAAGCCCTTCGGCGGCTGCTTTACAGGCAGATGGTTTAGCTGCTCACCCACACTCCCAAAGAAACGCATTTGCTGTTTGGTGGCAATGCGTGGTTTGAAATGGGAGAAAGAACGGGAATCGAACCCGTGTAGCTGGCCCCACAAGCCGGCGTCCTGCCACTGAACGATCTTTCTCATGGCGGTGCTGAGGGGACTCGAACCCCCGATCTCCGCGCTGACAACGCGGCGTCCTGGTCCACTGAACGACAGCACCAGAATGGCTCCGCAGACAGGGTTCGAACCTGTGAC
>Ga0206819_10003_pt1 | contig 132983 bp, 104 predicted proteins | sample Alteio_BWOrgCont_87_FD_152855 | JGI IMG/M metagenome (GOLD analysis project Ga0206819, IMG submission 152855) | Enriched cells from forest soil in Barre Woods Harvard Forest LTER site, Petersham, Massachusetts, United States -... | ecosystem: Environmental > Terrestrial > Soil > Temperate forest... | reverse complement strand
CTTTTCAGTTCCCAGACTTGCAAAACTTCTCAGCTGCCGGCGTTGAAATTGACTCTTCCCTTCTGGCGCTAATTCTTCACGGAATCGATTTGAGCACGATTCGGCGACGGCATCGCTACCGACTGCCCGAATTGGACCCAACGCCCAAGCAATGAGCGCTGCATCGCAGAGGTCGTTCTGAGCCCCGTGGACAAATCTCCCAGACCGCACAACACAAAACTCGGACACTAACTGTAGTGGTATGCCAGGAACAGCCTCTTGGCTGGCCGCACCCTAAAGCTGCAACTACATATGGTGTGTGGTGCTGGTTGTGAAGTGCGAAATTCTCTCGCCCTTCAGTCCAGCCATTCCTCTTGACCGACCTTCCAGGGCATCCTCGCGTGAGGGCGTTGGCAAGCGAACATAACGTTTGGTTCTCAGACACTCGTTCGTTGGCACGCACACTTTTGCATTGCGCGAAAATGACCAATCTTTCACCGTCCGCAATGCCACCATGTGCGGTGCTTACACTGTATAATATAGTTATTCACGAGGTGCTCTCACCATGCCCAACAAGCCGCCCAAGCCTTCTGATCAATCGACCGATTTTCCAGACAATCTGCACGACTGTCACAACATGATCCGAGACCTTTTTTCTCGAATCGCCGAGCTTGAGAAACAACTTAGCCGGCGCAACCGCGCAGAGTTCGGAAGGAAGTCTGCCAAGGTCGATGCAACGTTGTTGACCGGCACCGGCAAAGCAATTCATGCTCAAACCGCTGACGAGCTGGCCGCCGAAAGCGATCGCGTTGCACCAAGCAACAAACAAGGGGGTGGTCGCGCCACTCCGCCCACTTCGTTGGAGACCAGGAAGGAAGAACATCGCCTCGACGGCTACGATCTCGTCTGTCCATGCTGTGGAGAAGCTCGGGCGGTAATCGGCTTTGATGTGTCGTACCAGATTGATTTCGTGCGCTCTCTTTTTGAAACAATCCAGCATGTGATGTACAAATACGCATGCAAGAAATGCTCCGGACAAATCATTACGGCGTCGAAGCCATATCAACCGATCGATAAAGGCATACCTGGTCCTGGGCTGCTCGCCAAAATCGCGACCGACAAGTTCTGGCTGCATTTGCCTCTGTATCGACAGGAACAGGTATTCGATGCGCTCGGCATACCGGTCAATCGTTCTTCCATGTGCCGCTGGCTGAAAGAGATCGCCGGATTGCTCAATCCAATTGTGCAGCGCATGAGACGTCTCATCCTGGACGGTCGCTGCATACAGTCGGATGCCACCAAACTGCCGGTGATCAAAAAAGGACTGGGCAAAACGCACCAGGGAACCATCTGGGTCTACCGCGGAGATGCTGACCAGCCCTACGTCTTTTACGACTACTCGGACACTGAGCATTCGAAATATCCAGAGGCAATCTTGAAAGGCTACACTGGTATTTTGCAGACCGATGGCACCAACAAATTCAATGAGATCATCAAGAACGGCGCAACGTCTGCGAACTGCTGGGCGCATGTGCATTGCTACTTCGAAGATGCATGGAAAGACGATCCAGTCCGAAGTGAGTTTCCGATGGGCGTGATCAAAAGTCTGTTTGATATCGAACGAGTGGCAGCGACAATGTCGGACTCGGAAAAGCTCGACCTTCGTCAGCGATTGGCGAAACCCAAACTCTCTCTGTTGAAGGACTGGCTCGACGAAGCGAAGGTCATCGAACTGCCAAAGTCGAAGCTCGGTGAAGCGATCTCTTACACCCTCAATCGATGGCCTGCGCTTCTGGTCTATCTCGATCATCCGTTCGTCGAGATTAGCAACAATGCAAGCGAGCGAAGCATCAAGCCGTTGGTTCTGAGTCGGCGTAACTGGCTTTTCGCCGGTTCGGAAGAAGGAGGTCATTCGGCCGCCACAATCATGAGTTTGATCGAGACCTGCAAGCGCCTGAGAATCAACCCGTTCGAATACTTGAAGGATGTGCTGACCGGATTCGCATCTGCCAAAACCTCGGAAATCGACGACTTCCTTCCTGATCGCTGGCTGGCATCTCGGCAAAAACAAAACGCACCATAGCCGACGTTTTTCCTCTTCGGCTCAATACTCTCCCGTGCGCGCGCTTACTTCAAGGGTGCGGTTGCTGCAACGCTTTCGTTCGCATCGAAAGTCAGCGACGTGCTCGAACCTGAGTTGAGCGACAATGCATAACCATGGAAAGGTATGTAGTCACCTAGCGTTCAATCAGCAACGATGACACCCGCCCGGTAGTCTGACTGAAAGAGAAAGTTATTTGTATTTCGCCTAGATCGTAATGGTCATGAACTGCGTGAGCAACTGACTCAGATCGTTTTAGCCGGCTACCGAGTTTCGCTTGCACTGTCTGCCGTGAGTCGGTAGTCAAAACGCCGAACGGCAAAACTTCGCCCTTCAATGTATGACTCTCCAATTCCGGGAACTGCCCGATAATCACTCCTATCACGGAATTCATGGCTGCGATGATTATAAACCTTGCTTTGGGAAAGAGTAATACTACTCGGCCTTCACCGCTGCTCTCCTGAGGTTCCTCGTCAAGCTCTGAAACGAAATCTATGAACTTCTGGTCACTCAGTGAGTGACCTAACAATTCGCGTGCTCGCTCATACGAATTTTGCATTTGAGACACCGAATCCTGACCTTAATAGTATAAATCAGCTCTCCAGGTCTGCAAAGCGGAATGTGTCAATAGATTTGAGACACTTTTTCAGCGTAGTTTAGTGTCAGTGTAAAAAACGACCCTTTCGTCCGAGATCAGGGGGCTGCTGAGTACCCCAAAAGTCGATATTGCATCGACCATTTTCTAAAAGCCTCATTGCACGAGCCTTTTAGAAAACGCGCGATGGAAGGTGATGACATGCGCAAGAAACCCCAGTCCAAGCCAAAGCCGCAACCAAACCGGCTGTCCGACAGAGCAGGCGCGGTCTTGTAATTTTGTTCGTGCTGTTATCGGTTGCAATCGCTGTGATTTATGTGCATGATTGGCCCAGGGAAACGGTTGCTGCGCCTCCGATCCCGCTGGACGGCACAGGAGTCAGCCCAGAAGTTGCGAGGCTGTTGAGCAGAGGTGGACATTCTGCTGCGCCAGTTCCTGCGCCGAGGATTACGCCGCAGACAGCGGATGAGTTCGCAGGAGTGCCCAAAGATCCGATGCAGCAATACGGTCAGGCACTACCTCGTCCAAATGCGAAGCAAGCGCCGGGGACCCTTGCGAGAAAGCAGAATCCTCTCGTGTAGACGACAGAGGAATCAGCGTTTGCGAGGAATCGGAATGGCTTACTTAACTGGGCGCGGTGCTGCAACGCCTATCCCCAGTTCTAGGAACGGTGCAGGCTTGGTCGAAGTGAGTCGCACTTGAGGAACCGGGTGCGGGAAATCCGCACGATCGGGTCTGTGGGGGGAAGGAACAGGCAAGCATAAACGGGCACGAAGTTGGGAACGGAAACAGCCTAAGTGACATCTAAATCAGCACCGTTCCCTTCCTCTGCTCGGCTGAAGTCAGCTGTTTACTTGAGCCTGACTTGACCGACAAGGCATAGCCATTTGTGGCTTGGTAATTGACCATCGCGCATGCTGGACTATAATGTCTAAGTGATTGCTGCTCTCGAGGAATATCGTGATCGTGAACAGGGAACAAAGCACATGTTCGTTCGTGAGTTGATACTGAAGTAACTCGCCCAACGAGCGAGATACTCAAGTTGGACCCAGTTGTTCCAACGACGTTTTGGACAGGACGAAGCAAGACGAACAACTGCAGGGAAGAGGTAGAGTCGTGCGAATCAATTTCAAGTTTTCCGGTCAATTGGCTGTCTTTTTATCGCTAGGATTTGCACTTCCAGCGATCTGTCGAGACCAGCCGACCATGCTGTTTGAAGCGCCGAGGGAATACAGTAGTCAGTCGTTGAATGCACAAGATTTTTCGGATCTTGGGGACAAGTATCTAAAAAGCCAGCAGTATGACAAAGCAATCACTTATTTTGACAAAGCTCTAGCACTCAATCCTAGAGACTATTCCAGCTACGTAAGTCGTGGTACCGCATACGGGGAACTTGGACAATATCGACAGAGTATTGATTCTTGTAACAAAGCGGCGGAGCTATGCCCGACAAAAGTCTCTGCCTTCATCGCTCGAAGCTGTGCCTATGCCCATCTAGGCCAATACAGAAAAACGCTGGATGATTGCAACATCGCTTTGCGAATAAATCCAGAGTCCACGGCTGCGTTGATGAATCGGGGTGCCGCCCACGCTATGCTAAGAGAGTACAGCCAAGCCGTAAAAGATTTCAGCGGAGTGATAAAGCTTGAGCCTAAGAACCCCGAGGCGTACTATAACAGAGCTTGCGCCTACGGGCATCTAAGTGACTATCAAAAGAAAATTGATGATTGTTCAATGGCTGTTTTTCTGGATCCGAAAAATGTACTTGCGTACATTAATCGTGGATCTGCTTATGGAAAGCTAGGACAATACAAAAGCAACATAACTGATTGTGACGTAGCCCTTAGGCTGGATCCGAAAAATGTACTTGCTCTTACGAGTCGAGGTTGGGCATATGGACAGTTACGCCAATTCCAGAAGGAAATTGACGATTGCTCGAAAGCGTTGTCCTATGATCACAGGAATGAACTCTCATATGTCAATCGCGGCTGGGCATATGGAAGGCTGGCAAAATATTCGCAAGGAATCGATGATTGCACCAAAGCAATTTCCCTTGACTCGAAAGATGCGTATGCTTACTACAATAGGGGATGGATCTACGGCAAAATTGGAAGACATAGCGATCAGATAGCAGATCAGGCAAAGGCGACATCGCTTGATCCTAAATTTGTGCCTGCATATTGTAATCTTGCAATAGGGACAATTAACCAATCGAAAGAACAGCTTCGATCTTGGCAATTCGGGCAAAGGCCGTAATTCAGTTGTAACTACTCACTGATCGTTGCCGTTTTGGTTAAACCTGAACCGCGGATCCGTGGATGTATCCTGAGGTTTGTGGCCGGCAAGTTCGTCATTCCATGCTACGAGTCCGTCATTGGCAGCACATATGAGCAGGACAACCCACCCACCCCAGAACCAAGTCTCTGGATGTTGTCTGACACCACAGCATATGCCGCTCCCAAGTCCACTTGGATCCACCCGTGTCGTAGGTTCATTCTCAACATATGAGTAAAAACCTCCAGCAATCGCAGTCGGATTGGCCGAACCGGGAATTGGCAGACTGGGAATCAGAGAGTTAAGGTCTGTGCTACTCTTCAGCCGCAATGAGTCCGACACATTACCGCGCGCTAGTGTAGCGGCGATGGTGGGAACTGCTTCGCCAAGCGGATCGCGACTTATCCATCGGCCGAAATTCGCAGCATAAGCTCTCCTAGGCGTCAGATTCAAATTGCTCGGGGCATGGTTATAATAACCCGCATATTGAAAGTCAGAAGAAAGGCTCCCTTGAAGCTTTGCGACGCGTCCAAATGGGTCGTATGCATACTGGGATTGAATCGTTCCACTGGTGTTGGTCATTTCTCTGATTGAACCTGGTCTGTCTAGCGGGTTAAAACCATCGGGATATCTGTCAATCAAACCGAGATGAACGAATGGAGTCACGCTGGCAGCGGTAAGTCCGAGGTGATCCGTTGTGTAGAAGTAGCTGGTCCCGGAAATAGTCTCTCCGAGTGCGAAATATTGTGCCGTGATCGTGCTCGATGCATCTCTAGCCTCACACCTGTCGTTGTTGCACCAAACAAAGTGCTTCGTGTTCGTCAAACTGCTGCTCGTGTATTCCAGGATCTTGACGTTTCTTCCGAAGCCATCATACGTAAAATCGCTGTGGTTACCCGTTCCCGGATAGACGATACTGAGCAATCGGTTCTCCGCATCGTAAGAATATGAATTTGTTCCGTCCGATGTCATATTTCCATTCGCATCAAACGCAAGCGTAGTGCCACTTCCGCTGTTAAGCGAGAACGCATAACCATTAGTTAGTGTGCGCTGTTTCGCACCGTATATAGTGAATGACCGCCATTTTAAGGATCGCGCTTTGCTTGTGTTTTACTTTAAACGGCAGTGTGTGTGGTGTGTGTTTCCTTGGAATGCGGGCACTAGATATGGTATCTATTGTTTCCGAATGTTTCGGAGTCAAACGTTGGATGCGTGGCCAACAATCAAGCGAACTGCAGGTATGCAGCGCAAAAACTGCCGTGATTTCCAATTCGGCGCTACGCCGCTCAAGTTTTGAGTTAAACTTTGTGCGGGCTGTCGGAGGATTGGCATGGAATCTACAACTTGGAACGTTGGCGAGACTACCATCACTCAGATTGTAGAGGTTGAAGCTGGAGACCTCATTCAGCAAGTAATTCCTAATGCAACGAGGGAGAACATCTCGGCGATTGAGTGGTTGCGGCCGCACTTTGCCGATGATGCCGGCAAGTTGAAGGGACTGGTGCAGGCATTCGTCGTTAAGACGCCGACCGATTGTGTCCTGATTGACACTTGTATCGGCAATGGGAAGGATCGGCCTGCTGTTGCGGAGTTCAGCAATCTGCAGACAGATTTTCTCGATCGATTGTCGCGAGCGGGATATAGTGCGCAAGACATCGACATAGTCATGTGCACGCATTTGCATTTCGATCATGTTGGCTGGAACACCATGTATGTCGACGGCAAATGGATACCCACGTTCATCAATGCTAGATATTTGTTTGCCGAGGACGAATTCAATTACTGGCATACGCATCCGGTGGCTGAGATCGACGACGATCACAATGGTTTCAACGATTCTGTTTTGCCAATTTGGCAAGCCGGATTGGCCGATTTGATACCAGTCAATTATTCGATTTCGCAGGAGATCTCGCTGATTCCCACTCCCGGTCATACGCCTGGACATGTCAGCGTGCTGATTCAGTCCGGCGGCGAGTGCGCGGTGATTACTGGCGATGCGGTGCATCACCCTTGCCAGATTGCTCATCCAAATTGGTCGACTACTTCTGATACCGATCAAAGTGAAGCATGCATATCACGGCAAGCACTTTTCGATCGGTGTGCCGATGGCAAGACATTGTTTATCGGCTCGCACTTCGCACACCCAGTTGCCGGCTACCTCCGCAAGGAGGCGGCTGGATTCAGGCTTATCGTTGGTAACCACGCAGATGCGCGCCTCTAACGAGAGAACATTGCTCGAAATGTCCTCTTTGAGTAATGGTTTGAGTCAGCTAAGCAGAAATGTGCCTGCGGGATTTTGTTGTATTCCAACTGAAGGCTGGGGAATTTCCGTTCTGATAGATACTAGAACATCTTCAACAGTTTGCCACTGCGAATTTCGAAGTTCCAGGCGATCCATGGCTGCGGTGGCGGTGGTTGAAACTTCATACCGACTTTGATTCTGACTTTGATTTTTCCTGAGCTGATCCGCAGTTTCTCCTCCCAAGTGTCGTAGCCGCCGCCGCCGAGCGGCACAACTCCATAGAGGGTGATCCGTCCGTGTTCTATCACTAAAGGAATCAAGTCCAGTTGATCGTGATCGGCCCTGCCGGTGGTAACGATCGCTGCTGCGTCTTGCCGATTGTCGCCGGTGAAGTCGCCATATGCGATCTGCTGTATTGTTCCACAGCCTGACCAGGGGTCGTCGATATTCAGGCGTTTGCGTTCGCTGAAGATTGCTCGCTGGATGTTGTTCTTGGTGAGGCGATCTGCATGCACTCCGGTTCTGATAACCGTGCCGCGCGAGATCATATCCGCATATCGCTCAGGCTCTTCGGCAAGCAAAACATCATGAGGGTCTTTAGTTAGAGGGAGTCTGGTGATCGACTGGCCGTTGCCGAGCTGTGGATAGGGTGAAATTTGCACGAGTTTGTTGTTCGATAACCTAAAGTGACAGAGAATTCTATTAGGTTTCTCTTCACTGGCAAAATCGATCGACACCTTGCCCGATTCGATTTTTAGATCGTCGGCGTTATACACCGAGCTGACCATCAGATCGTCGACTTGGACCGGCGTGCCATCTTGATTGATGAAGGCGACGACATGCATTTCCTGCTGGAACGGAGCGTTAACAGTGACGACAGCCACTGCATCGCCTTTGCCATCACCATTCACATCACCGAGCAATATTTCACCCAGGGTTATGGTCCAGCAATGCAGATTGTCCTCGCCGGGCACCGTTGGCTTAATGACTGTGCCACCGATTGCGGTGCTATAGGAATCGAATTTCACGGGATGATGATTGATGCAGATGGCTGCCGCTTTGATGTCGTTTTCCGTCAGATCATCTTTTGTTTCGTTGATCTCATCGGATTGGTTGCCAGTCGAATCCTGATCTTGATCAGTAGAGTCAGACTGCGCCGATGATTGATCGGCGACCTGCACTATCGATCCGCATATCTTCACGGCTTTGTGCGTTTCGGCCCACAGCCCACATAGAAAAACTGATGCTGCCAAACCAATCCCAAGTACGGTGCGCTTCGACAATTTCATCGTGGTGTGCTCCGGCTAAACCCGATCTATTCGTTTAGGATAACGGCCGCATGTTCGCCTGTTGTAAAGCGCACGTTGGAAGTCGCGCCGAATTCAGTAAGGACAATGCGAACTGTGACGTTCCGGGTCAGCGGGTGAGCGCCGGAAGCTTGCCGGCTAAGTGTTGTGCAAGAAAGAAGCGACACTTGTTTGAATTGTGTCGTGTCTAGATGCCGGCTAGCAGCCGGCGCTCCCGGCGCAGGCAATTTCAGTTTGTTGACTTGAGCATGCTCTTGATCGATTTCTTCGGGTGGGTCAACAGCCAGTTGACCAGCACGCCTTGAAGTTCAGGCGAAATTTTGTGCAGCTCGAAAATCAGGTGCTGAGAATGCTTGATCGTGATCAGCTTCTTGTCTTGAGCGGGTATTTCATTGTATAGCTCGACCGTGCCTTGCGGTTTCACCAGCTTGTCGTCGAGCCCGACCAGGAAAAGTACGGGGGTTTTGTCAATCTCTTTGGCGGTTTGATGATTTTCGTTCATGAACTTTTGGAATTGCATCAACTCTTTCGATGATAGCTGGAGGCGATCGAGCGGATCGTCCTCCCATTTGGCTCGCATTGCCGAATTCGTTGTCGCCTCTTCCACCACTTTTGTGCCGACATCGAGCGGTTTGTTGCCGCGAAGCGTCACCAAATGCAGTGCCACATTCAACTCATTTTTCTTAGTGTGGAATCGATCTCCTGATGGAACCGACGATAGCAATCCATCAATCAATTCCTGATGTTCGGCCGCTACGCGCAGGGCGATCGCTCCGCCCATCGATTCGCCGAGAAGGAAAATCGGTTTGTCAGGGTAGGCCACATGCAGCACTTGCAACGCCTGCTTCACATCGGAGATGCATGACTTGAAATTGCAAGTTGCTTTTCCCTTGAATTTTATCCACGTGCCAAACCCGCGCACATCAACTGCGAAGACACCGATGCCCGCCTTCTGCATCTGTTGTCCGAAGTCGTTGTAGGAGGCGCTGTTCAACCCTAATCCATGCACGCAGAGAAGCACTGCTTTGGGCTGTACATTTTTTGGCACCCACGCCCTGCATGGAACAACGATCTTCAAGCGGATCGGCTGTTTCGAGGTGGTCACCGATTTCTGCTTGGTGGTCGTTACCCCTTTATTGGTGGCTGCTTTCGTCACACTGACTTTGGTTGTAGTCTTTGTTTGCGAACCTGGGGCAGTGATAGTCGTCTTCGCCTGCGGATCTGCCGCAACCGCGGCGTCAATCGTCCCAATGCTCGCGCTCGCTAGGAGCGCGAAGATGAGAAAAGCCACAAATGGCAGCTGTCTTAGTGTCGAATGTTGACTGCTGCATCTGTTAATCATAGTGGCAACGCCGGATCTCTCAGCATGTTGAGGTGGACTCTTGTATCGAAACTGATTACTGATGCGATTTTACTTCATTTCGACTGTTCAGTGTGCAGCAGACGAATGACCTGATTACCTGCGAAAAATGGAACCTAGTTATACCGTTTTTCCTGGTTGGCGCCACGGTCTTGATGCTTCCCTTCCTGATGATTTTGCCAGAGCGTAAGCTCTCTGCTGCAGTCGCACCAAGTCCTGAAGTTTACTTTCAATTGGCGCTTTGGCGAATTCCTTTCGCTGTGCTGCTTTCCGCCGATAGATTTCTTCGTTTGTCAGCGGCTTATCCATATCCATGCTTTCTCCATGTGTCAAACAACTCAAATCTTTTTAGTATGTCTTCGAGCTTTGACCTATCCAGCTCAGCAGACTCCCAGGCTACTTCAATATGCCCCCAATCTTTGGCTCTGCCAGCCTGGACCTTGATCGCCATAGCATATTCGAGTTGAAATATTTTGGTGGTGACTCCTTCGATTTCAACTGTGTTCGCATTGTCAAACGCTTCTTTGATCAATGGGGTGTCGGCAGCCAGGAATTCAACCGGTACACCTTCGACGATGACAGCAATCCCTGACACTTCACCACCAAGACTCTGTAATCGGCGCCATATTGGACCAAGGTCCAACAGTACGGTGCCTGGCGCCACCTGGATGAACAAATCCAAGTCTTTCGTGAAGAAAGGCTCAGAATAGTAAAGAATTGCCATTGAGCCGCCAATGACATAGTCAGCAATCAAACCCTCGTCCCTAAGTTGATTGATGACCTTAAGAGTTGGAGCCAATATCAACTCACTATCGTTGCTCATTGTGTCTCACAGGTTGCCCAATTTGTTTCGTATCTAGAATAATCATTCAAATGACGCCGATTCGATTGTGTATCCATGTAATTCAGCGATATCTGAGTGGTCGAAGTGGGTTTGTGTCGAAACTGATTATTGATGCGATTTTACTTCATTTCGACTGTTCAGTTTCAGCGCACGGCAGCGTGCATTACTGATTTGTTGGCCGCTATCCACTCAGCGCGCTGTTTGTAGAGAGTGTCCAGGTGATACTCGTTCCACATCTTTACGAATGCGGGCTTGCCTGCTTCGAATTGACTCCTTACGTAGGCTGTGCTGACGGCGTTGCACAACTCGAGGATCTCAACTAAGTCATGCCTTTGTGCGGCATTTAGACCGTATCCTTCACAAAAGATGCGCAGGCGCAGGAATGGATCGAGCCCGCCCAACCCGTAGGTGGCTGCATTCTCGGGCACGTCCAGCGGAATCCAGGCACGAGCGGTGCGCGCGACGTCCCATACTGCTCTGCCCGGTGCGGCGAAGTCCCAGTCGATAAGGCCGACAGGCGCCTGCTCTCTGAAAACCACATTGCCCGGACCCAAATCGTTGTGACATGCGATGCCGGTGCCTTGGGGATCAGCGAGTCCAGCGTTCCAGCCGTTGTTTGCCTGTGGATCATACGTTTTAACAGCGTCGTGATAACTCCGCAGCAGTCCAGCGATTTTGTCAAGCGTCTCATCACTCAAAACCCAGTCGTCGTAAGGAGGTGCCGGAACGGTGCCTGGTATGTATGCAACTGTTTCAGTTGTATCGTTCAATGCGATGGCAACTGGTGCCCCGGCAAAACCGACTGTCTCCAGATGTTTCAGCAACGAATGGACGGCAACTGACTGCGGGCCGGCTGGACGAATTACCTGGTCTCCGCTGCGAAAAACGGAACCGGCATTTGCCACGCCATCATCAAACAATTCATAAGCCGTCATTGATTATCGTTGTGGTGTTTGGTAAAAAGCAGCAGCGGAACTGATCACGGTTGCAAGTGGCAGCAGTAACAGCCGGCGAAGTTTGTGGTCTAGAAATTTAAGCGATAATTTTTGCGCATTCGATTTCTAAATTAGAATTCTGTTTTTTCTATTTGATGGAAAATTATCTACATCTTGAGCATAGCACTTTGCGGTTATCGAAATCTCTGGCAAAACAAACAACAGCCTGTGATACCAGGTCAGGGTGACGGCAATTTATGTTATTGTCACCGATAGGAGAAACTTTCCAACATGCCGGAACTGCCCGACATCGCTGCATATATCCATGCGCTCGAGTTGCGCATCGTCGCTCAACCGATTCAACATATTCGGCTGGCGAGCCCCTTTCTGCTTCGCACGGTTGAACCATCCACCGCTCAAGTGGAAGGTCGCACAGTGCGCGAGCTGCGGCGCATCGGCAAGCGAATCGCTATCGGAGTTGACGGCGATATCTGGCTGGTACTGCATTTGATGATTGCCGGTCGTTTGCACTGGCGAGACGCAGGAGCAAAGCTGGCTGGAAAACAAAATCTGGCAGCATTCGACTTTCCCAACGGTTCGCTTGTGCTCACCGAAGCCGGTTCAAAGCGCCGAGCATCGTTGCACCTGCTGCGCGCAGGAGAGGCATTGGACTCGATCGATCCTGGTGGCATCGAAGTTTTCGACAGCGACATCAATTCATTTCGTAATGCACTTACCGTCGAGAACCGCACTCTCAAGAGAGCGCTCACCGACCCGCGCATCATCAGCGGTATCGGTAATGCATACTCAGATGAGATACTGCACGCGGCGCGACTTTCTCCGATTTTGCTCACGCAAAAATTAAAACCAGACGAGTGGCAGCGGCTATTTACCTCAACTCGCGAGGTGCTGCAACTCTGGATCGATCGCCTTTGTGCTGAAGCGGACAAGAAGTTTCCGGAAAAGGTTACAGCCTTCCGACCCGACATGGCGGTGCATGGTCGCTTTGAAAAACCATGTCCGGTCTGCGGCGAAAATATCCAGCGCATCCGCTACGCCGACAATGAAACCAATTACTGCGCCCGCTGCCAAACCGGCGGCAAACTCTTGCTAGATCGGAGCCTGTCGCGAGTGCTGAAGTCCGACTGGCCGCGCACACTGGAAGAGCTAGAATCTCTCAAGCGCCGATCGAATTAGCCGATGGTCGACGCCGCAGCTAATCCGGGAGCGCCGGCTGCCGCTGCCACTCGCAGTGGTGTCGAGTCTTGTCAGAAACGCTCGCTTCGTCGAATCGTTACTGCTCGTGGTGATTTTCACCCAGTGATTTGATGAACTGAGCGTTCGATCTTTTGGCACAATTCATCTAGTGGTAAATCTGTTACCTCGCAACCGAATGGTTCTTCCACTTCTTCAGCAAGCAGTTCTAGCGAAATGGCAAAAAATGTGCCGACCACCGTTGCTGGAATCGCCCATTGCTCAATGACGGGAACGAGCATCCATGGTAGTCCCAGCAGATACAGTCCAAACAAAAGCCAAATCAAATCAGTATACGACCGAGGAGTCGGCGAACTCTTGATGCGCTCGCAGGCCCCGCATATGTCCATGAAGGCGCGAAGATGCGGATCGACAGTCAGGCGATCGATTTCGAATTTGTCGTTGCTGTTGGTTTTTACCTGCGTCAATGCGAACAGCCGATCTGCGATGTGCAGCGGCGCATGCTCGACATCTGTGGCTGTGAATACCAGTCCTATGACTTTCTCGCTTGGTCGCTCACCGCGCAGATGCTCTTTCAGCGCATATGGAAATGCAATCAAAAGATCAGCGAACTCTCGTTGCTGTTCTTTAGTCACGTCAAGATAATTATGTACTTTTAGACCCATGTTGCGAACGTCGTTGACCAGTTGTCCCCAGAGTTTGCGTCCCTCCCACCATCTGTCATATGCGGTGTTAGTGCGAAACGCCAGAAGCAGACTGAGGATCAAGCCGATGATCGTGGCAGCTCCCGCCTCTTTTACCTGTTGATGGGGAAAGAATTCCGCGTCAGCATAAGTGACCGCGACACTGTAGACAATCATCACCGTCATTGCGGTCCAAAATGTTTTGGGCTTGGGAATGTGCAACATGGCTGGGTTCTCTCTGTTCTGAAGGCCGTTTGAACTTGCGGGAATAATAGTTTAGTCGAAGTGCAAGTTCTGCGTATGGTTGATTCGTGATGCTGCCATCAATCCACTTCTAAAGCTGTTGACTTCTCGCCGCTGTGGGGATTTGTTTAATAAACCGCCTCAGCGCAGGAAGTAAACTATCCGGGTTTGTACTTTGCGTTTCGGTCTATGACCCAAATCCGTTATCCGCTGGCGTTTCTGGCAGCTTGCTCCACGGCGTTGTTTGTCGCTGTCGGTTGTACCAACACTCCGATTCAGCGTGTAGATAATGTCAGTTCCGTTTACGATCGCGTGATGCGAAGCGGCACCATTAGATGTGGCTATGCAGTCTATAATCCCGGCTGTCTGAAGGATCCTACAACTGGAAAGATGAGTGGCATCGGTGTTGACACACTAAATTTGGTGGCAAAGAACCTTGGGCTGCAAGTTGAGTGGACTGAGGAAGTCGGCTGGGGGACCATGATTGAGGGACTGCAAACCAATCGATACGACATGATAGTAACGCCGGTATGGGCAACCAGCGATCGCGCACGCGTCGTCGATTTCAGCAAACCTCTGTTTTACAGCCCGGTCTTTGCCTATGTAAAGTCAGGCAACAAGACATTCACAGCGAATAATATGCAGAGCCTGAATTCGCCTAAGTATTCAATTGCCACTATAGACGGTGCCACCGCTGAAATCATTGCTCAGGAAGATTTCCCCCTTGTAAAAAGGGTTTCACTGCCGCAGTTAACTGAATTTGGACAATTGCTCTTGACGGTTTCATCAGGCAAAGCCGATGTTACCTTTACTGAACCTGCGGATGCAGCCGCGTTCATGAAAAACAACCCCAGTACGATTGAAAAAATAGGCAGGCCTGTCCGTGTGTTTCCGAACTGTTGGATTTTTCGTCGCGGACAGCGCGAGTTCAAAGACATGATCGACACCGCGCTGGAGCAGCTCATTAACAGCGGCGCTGAAGACAAAATCATCCGCAAATACGAGCCGGCGCCGAACGCCTTATATCGAGATGCGATTCCCTATCAGCCTGCAGCCGGACAGTTCCCTTGAATGATTTGTGGCAGGCGTACGGTAAAAGCATATGATCGCTTACTTCTGTCGTTCGAGGATCTCTTCTAGTTCACCCATCGGGCAGGGAATATCACTCGACAGTTTTGCAGAGTCAACATCGAAAACCCTGATTCGCGGCGGTGCGACCTTGCCAGAGAATGTCATTATTTTCTTGCCGTCGGGTGAAAGCATCACCTCTTTGGTGTAGTCTTTTTCGGGACCGAAGTCTCGAACCAACTTTCCTGTAGTCAGGTCGACGACCTGCGTCGTGTAGTTGCCATCGTGAGACTCGGCTAGCGAACCATTAGCCATTCGCACGGTAAGCTTCGGCTCGAAGTAAACCAATACTCGATTGCCGGCAATGCGCAGAGCCTCTCGGCCGCTGGTTCCAGTTGCCTGCAGTTCCTTTTTCCAGAGCCTTTTGCCTGAATCCACGTCCCACGCCTCTAGATTTTTGCCGGAGGTCACGAGAATCTTGTTATTCGGTGAGAACGCCTCTCGACAAGATTCGGATATCGGAATTGTTTTGAGACATTTTCCCGATTGCGAATCATAGATCTTGACTGCGTGGGACCATGATGACATCGCAGGCGTCTGCGTTGTACCCACAGAGATAGTTACTAAAGCGGCAATCAATCTTCCGTCCGCAGAGAACGAGCATGGATTAGAATCATATTGTTCTCCGCCTTCCGGGTTTTGCATGGTTATCGGAGTGAGATCTAATTGGTGTTTGCCGGTTTTGACGTCCCACAATCCAATTTTCTCCTGCACGCGAGCACCGTGCAAAACATCGGGAAATTGGAACGGTGGAAGACTCAATATGCAACCGGCTGCCGACAGGGCGCCGGGACGTTCCACATCGCTCATTGAGTTGAGCGATTTTTGTGTTTCCGTGTCCCATAGAGTAATTGTCGATCGGATTGTGGGCAACCCCCAATCACCAAAAATCAGCTGGTTGAAAAAATTCTTTTCAGACCTTGTGTCCGTCGTGGCAAGGTATTTGCTGTCCGGTGAAAACCCACTCAACCCTAGATATTGATGAGAAAAATCGGATGGCTGTGAATTAATTTGTTCAGTTTGATTCAAAATTTTCCACTGCCGGCTGGCGACGTTAAAAAGAGCGACGACTTGATGCTCGGTGCTATTCACATGAGGATCCAGAACATCTGCGCATGCCGTGGCTTTAAGAGTGCAGGCAACATATTTGGTGTCGGGAGAGATACAGGAATTGACCAAATAATCTTTGCGAAACTCTGCGGAGGAAGGAGCAACAGAAAAGAGAAACGATGCAAGCCCGCAGAACAGCATTAATCGTTTAGATACCATAAACGGTGCCTCGTGGATTTAGTCATTCTTGCGCTGTTTGATGGAAGACGTTTCTCTTAGCATTATAGGCGAAACCCGCCTAAAGCAGATCGGCACGCATGAGCTGCGTTAGCGCCGCGGATTCTTTGGGTAGAGAGCATTCAGCCTGTCGAATGAACCGAATTTCTGGTCCAGCGGGCATGTATACGGTTTCATACATTTTGGACAAAAAATTTGTCAAACATCATCCTAAATCGTTTAGGATCAATCATGCTGAGTCCGATGCGGGCTCCAGGAATGAGGTTTGTCCATTTATTTGACTGGAGCAAATGAAGTGGCCGCAAAATATAGTCCGAGTTCGCACTGATAAACCAAAGGAATCTTTAGTGAACACATTTAGCGATGGTTTAAGGTGTATTATCCTGTGCCTCGCTTTTGGTGCGGCATTCTTCTTTCCATCGGGCGCCGGAGCCGAACAGTCGATCTATAGCACTGCCTGGCTGGATCAGCGATATGACTGGGTAATACATTTGACGCCGGAAACCCACAAAGAATATCTAAACTATACCGGCTCTCGCCTGCACCCAATTACCAACGTCAAGGCATATTTTCGTGTCACTCCGAGGTTGGCTCCAGGGCATGTAGATAAAACTGCTCACTATGAAGATCTCTGGTATCACGATGCCACGCCTATAGGCTGCAGGCGGTACTCACAACTTACCATTAGTAACGGTTGGCAGGGAGCGGTATGCCTTGACGGCAACGACAGTGCGATGGAAAACACCGGCGCGCTGGCCAACGCTATTGTTCGCTTGATGCTCGACGCGGCCCTTCGAACCGGTAGCACTACCGTTGCGCTTGTGCCACCAGGCATGGTGCAGCAGATCAGCAACGAGCTCGGCCGTTTCAACTTTGCACGGACCGATGACGATACCTTGGACACTGCGACGGGTATCCGTCTTCTGGTTTCTTCCGGCAATCCCAACGACAGGGTGTTTCTCGTCTACAAACTGGTTCACTGATTATTCAGTCAGCTGATCACAGAGCGGATTCCTTGCCGTTCTTTTTCATGAACTCGACAAAAAGCTGTTTCAAATCGAGCCCGTATAAGTTGTCGATTTCCTGATATGGTGCAATCTGCTTGAGCACCTTTTCGCTTGTTTGCAATAGTTTCGGCTGACCTTGTTCATCGAACGACTTCAGCGATGCCTTGAGTCTGACCAGACCGTCATCCAGTTGGGTGTAATTGTTGATCGAGCTGACTCGCTCAACCGACATGATTTTGTTATGGCTATCGGTTCTGATCTCATAGTAGAAGAACTTAAGCACGAGCTTGGTATCGCTGTATTTCACCAGGTCCTCTCGCACTGCATAGAGGTAGGCATAGCCGAATTCGGTTTCTTGTTTTTCTAGTTTTGGAATTTTGGCAAAGGTCCAAATCTGCCCGTCTTTGGATTGCTGCATTCCGTAAAGAACATCGGCAACGGCTTTCATCACCCGCTCCATAGAAGACGATATGCTGCTTTTGTAGTCGTACATATAATTGATTGTCTGCGTTTCCGAATGCCACTTGCCGCCAAACCAATCCGGAATTTGAATCCAAATGTTGTCCGGAGTGAGCGCGGCCAGTTTGTCTTCATCAAACTTGGTCCCAACTCTGAACTTGTCTTCGACTGGCGGCAAGGATTCTTCGTGGTCTTCCACCTTGCCCTGCAAAGCAGTCGATGGATTTCCAGGTGGGTTTGCCGATGTTGCGCTCGTTGCAGCGGCTGTTGATGCCGACGATTGATCGCTGGTCACTGGCTCGTCGGCGTAGGCGCACTGGAATGTTGTTAAACCAATCGAGCATGCAGCGACGCAAAAAGACGTAACGGTGAGTTGCATTAATCTAGTGTTTGACATGAACACAATAATATCGTGTTCAATGACGACACAGAAGGAAGGAAATCTCACCAGTGAAATTTGCTCACCCGATGGCAAGGATCGCAATTATCTGGCGAACTCGGTCCGGTTCCGTCGGCTCTCGCTCATGCACTGCTAGAGCACGGCACGGCGGAGGTTGGGGAATACCTTCGATACTTTGGAGAGAAGATAGTCGCCGTATGTGCCGCTGACCTCATGAACGCTGGTGCGATCCCAACGCTGTTGTTTATCGTCATGGAAATCGACTGAAAGCCCTTCGATCGGTTTTACTTCGGCGTTGAAATTCGGATCGAAGAAAAAGGGAAACGAAAGGCGATCGCGATCGTAGATGATCTTGACGCGATGCGGCGTCGATCGGTACAACCCGCGGGTCATGCGGTCCAGCATATCACCGATGTTGCAAACGAACGAGTTGGGGATGGGAGGCGCCGAGATCCATCCACCATCACTTTTGACTTCCAGTCCTCCGCAGTCATCCTGCTTCAGGATGGTAAGAACTCCGTAGTCTGTATGCTCGCCGACACCCCATGGGGCAGTGCTACTACCGGCAGTGCTTGCAACACCGGGGTAATTGAAGATGCGAAAGAGGATTAGTGGATCGCCGGTATATCGATCGGCGAAATATGTTTCTTCTAAACCGAGGCTGAGAGCGATTCCACTCATCAATGTGTGACCAAGTTTGGTTTGCGCCGCGAGGTATTCTAGCAGTGTCTCGCGAAAACCGGGTATGTCCGGAAAGAGATTCTTTCCGTGAATCGGCGTGAGCGCTCGAACGAGCGGATGATCGTCATCCAACTCTTGTCCGAAGTATATTCCTTCCTTATTGTCTGGCTTGCCGGAAGTAAGCTCGCCCCCGACAGGGAAATAACCGCGCCAGGCGCGTCCGGCGAGTTGCATGCGGATCGACATTTTATGGGTTTCGTCTTGCGCGAAAAATTGGCGGCTCAATTCTTCAAGGCGCAGGATTAACTGTTTGTCCACACCATGCCCGACGACATAAAAGAAGCCCATGTCTCTGCACGCACGGCCAATTTCATCAGCTACTCGCTGGCGGTCCGATGCTTGGTCCACCAGTGGTTGAATGTCTATGACTGGAACGCTGCCCTCAGCCGCCTTCAGTTGTGTCTCGCTCATCACGTTCTCCGCCAGGTCGACAGCAAAGCTGCTTCAGTGTGCTGCAGTCGAATTCTACAGCAAGGGCGCACTCTGTTGACACCTGCTATGGCTCAGTTCGTAGAAGCGCTGAGGCTTCGGCTGTCACCGAGATGCTGCCTCTTGGCTGTTGAAGTGTACTACTGATGGACTGTCTAGATGAAGAAACTGCGCTGAAGACCCGCGGCTCAGAAAATTTTTTCAGTTTGTGGGAACAATTGCCGATCGCCTGAGCGTCTAGATAAATTGAGTCTCCATTCACCACGAATGAAACTTGCTTCGGGTTTTCATTGCCTAAACAAGGTTAGTCGCAACTATGATTGTGCGCAAACAAAGCCGCTGGCTGACTGGCAGCGTCTGTTTTCTCTTGCCTCTTGTCGCATTGCCGTCAATTGATCACCAGTTTACTACTGTCGCTTCGTGGTACGGTCCCGGCTTTCAGGGCAGAAAAACAGCTTCAGGCGAGCGTTTCGATCAGGAGAAAATGACAGCGGCGAGCCGGACACTACCTTTCGGCACCAAGCTGCTCGTGCAAAACCCGCATAACGGACGGGTTTGCGACGTCGTTATCAACGATCGCGGTCCGTATGTTCGAGGCAGAGGATTGGATTTGTCACACGCCGCGGCGCGGCATCTGGGAATATCCGGCATCGGACCGGTGATCTGTTATGTGGAAAGGGGCCGCGAGCCAAAGTACAAGCATACATATTCGGCACCGCGGATGGCGCCAGATGTCGAGCTGGGCACGATTGCCTATCGGTCTAATCATCAAAAACTTGATGCCCGAGATGCGAGGAGAAACATAATTGCCTGGCGCGCTCCCGGTAGCAAAGCCTTGCCCAATACATATGCTCGAAGATTGCACAATGATGATGCAATGCCGCCGCTAGCCCCTCCGATCAGACGAGCGGATGCGTCGAATCATCGAACATGGAACGATCAATCTTACGTAGCCACTGCGCCACCCCCCGCCGCACAGGCTAGAGGAATTAGGTTCTCACATACCGTCGGTCGCTTGGCAAAAGGTATTGCTCACGTAGACAGGTTTTTGGGCGGCGTCATAGCCAGCCTGTAGTCCGGCGCACACAATGGATATAACTCGCATATCAAATCAATATTCGATCGGCGCGCTGGAAGCTAGCTCTGTTGATCCGGCGCTTGTTAATCAAAATGGCATTTGCAGATGTTGGCCGATAGCTATTCTTCTTGATGCCAAGCCGGCAATAGTTAAATACTCATTGGGGTACTGGAATATATTTTCGCATCGGATACACTAATTGCATCAACGGTGAGTGCTTACCAAAACGAGTTAGGCACTTCGAGCCGAGGGGCTTTGCGGAAACGACAGGTCGGCGCTGACCAGAAACCGTAGCAAGCAGCCCGATGTACGTGAAGGACTGACTGAAGCGTACATAAATACTGAGCCCGCACGCAAGGGGCAGCCAGGCAGTAGCTTTAATACCTCCGCGATCGCAAGTTCGGGAGGTATTTTTGTATGCATGCGGCCTCGACGAGGCAGTCAGCATGACATCAACCGTTTGACTATGACGATTTAGATTCTCAGTCCCTGCGTCGGATTTTGCCGGTGTCAGCGGGGGCGCATGAAGTCAACGATGGATTGATGCAGATATTCTGCTTTCAAAAACGATGGATCGACGAGATAGAGTAGTCCGCGATCCCAAATCATGTTCTTCAACTGCCAATCCACTCGTAGCCCGTTCGTTTGAAGCGTTTGGGCCATTGCATTGTATTGGGCCATCAGACTGGGTTTGTCGGCGGCCGAAATCTGTCCTAGCAGCAGTTGATTTTGCAGATGCTCGCCGTTTCCAATCATCTGTATCGCCATGGCTGGCTGTCCGTCAGGTGTTTTTCCATACGACATGATTTCAGGAACTCTCACACCGATAGAATTGAGCTGCTGAAACATGCCTGCGATCTTTTCCAGGTCGGTATCAGGGTCCTTGAACACCTTCGTTACTGTGCCATTCCCATTGTTGTAGACCGACCCTTCATCACCACCGTTGATGTAGGTTCTTTTGTCGAAGAGAATTGGCTCATCGCTCACTTTCGGGGCTGTGCGAGGAATGATGGTTCTTTCTGACCCCGCCGCATTCACTCCGGCATCGGTGCCGGTTTTAACCGGCGTCAGATCAGTCGCCGTTATGTCGGCGGGTCCAATCGTAAGCCCCGGTCTGCCAGCCAGGACCATGGAGGTGGCGCCGCCGCCCAGTGCTCCAGACAAGCCCATGAGCGGATAGTCGAATAGAGCAGAGCCGAGATTTCTACCGAGCTGGTTGCTGTTGCGGGCAGACACAGCCCGCCACGTCAAATCTGAAACCGCCATCAGACCGAATGCTTTCGGCGCATATTCGGCAACCCTACCGGCATATCCGCATAGCCATTCCGGATTTCTGCTCAGCAGCGTCAGTCCGGCACCAATGGCAATCCCAGAGCCAATCTCGAGGCCGGTGCCAAGCAGATTGTGGCTCGCCGCTTCGACTCGGTTGATAAATCCCGATTCTAAGCCGCCCAAAAACGATTGGTTGGCTTCCTGCGATAGCCTTTCGGCGGCAGTCTGCGCAGAGCGGTCTGGGCTCGCATGCGCGAGCGGCAGCTGGGCTGTGTCGGAGCCAGGTGGCATAATTTATCTAGAGAGCACATGATGATCGCATCATCATATAGAGAAGGTACAGAGCTGTCAGTGTGGAAAATACGAGTTTTGCTCCCGAATTCGCACATTGCTTCCGATGCGCCGGATCGGAACGCGATCGGAAATGCAGATTGAGCCCATCTCACTGATCGATAATTCGCACAACGAACTTTCCTCGGTTATGTCCTGCTTCTGCCGCCTTATGCGTGGCGGGTAGCTCTGCAAGGCTGATTGTCTTGGTCACGTTCGTCTGAAGCCTGCCGGACACAACCATTGCTGCTAGCTCGGAGAGGTAATTTGCAACGTTACCACCCCCGCTGGCGAGAACCATTTTTGATTTTCTGCCCGGAATTATTGCCGTGGTGATCATATCGAGAGCGGCTGCAAGCCCCGGCACTGTGGTTACATACGTTCCGTTATCTGTAAGCAGATGCCGGACCTGTCCGAACGACAATTTCGCGCTGGCATCGAAGATGCCATGAAATTTATCGCTAAGTTTTTGCACATCATCTTGTGCATAGTCGAGAACTTGATCTGCTCCCAGCCCGCGCACAAAGTCAATATTTGCGGCGCTGCAGGTTGCCACAACTTGCGAACCGAGGAGTTTTGCCAACTGCACGGCGAATGCTCCTACTCCACCAGAAGCGCCGTTGATCAAGAGCTTTTGTCCTGATTGCAAATCGATCAGATCGCGCAGCGCTTTCAACGCTGTTAGTCCGGCAACGGGGATCGCTGCGGCATCGGCGAAAGTCAGCTGAGGTGGCTTGATCGCAAAAGCATCAGCCTCAATGATTGCGAATTCACCATAGCTGCCGAATTGTGTCCGCAACGGATTGCACATGCCGAACACGGCATCACCGACTTTTGCCTTCTTCAATCCGCTACCCACCTGCTCAATCGTTCCGGCGAAATCGACTCCTACTACTTTGGGGAATTTTCGAGAGACCAACAATCGAACATCGCCTCGGCGAACCTTCCAATCAACAGGATTGATCGAGGCTGCATGAACTTTGACCACGATCTCATGGACAGCCGCAGCTGGCTTCTCAATTTCGCGCAGTGCCATTTTATCGGCGGAACAATATTCATCAATGACGACAGCTTGCATTCACTTTGCCTTTCATTAGTGTTTTGTGGACTATAAACAATATCAAACTCTCTGCATCTCGGTGGTTCATTCTTATGCCGAAAATTCTGAATGAAGCTGGAGCTTCGCTGATAGCAGTGTTGTTTCTCAATAAATAGATCTGGAAACGAATAGAAGCAATAACGCCTATCTGGATTGATCTCTAATTCGATTTGAATGGATTTGCGTCGAGCGCTTTTCTGTTTCTGCCTGAGTGTTTGACATGCGTCGGTGGTACAATTAACCGACCATGACTCTCAAAGAAATCACCGACGAAATCGTCTCTAAACATCATAGTTTTCTGCGGCGAGAATTACCTCGCTTGAGCGAGCTTCTTGATGAACTGACCACTCAACAGACAAAAGATGATTCGGCGCTGCGAGAAGCTCGGCAGCTCTATACAAAGGTGCGCACGAAAATTGAAGCGCACCTGCATGACGAAGAGACAGTGATCTTCCCTACGGGCGTCGCCCTTGATCATGGCGGTTCTCCGCCGGAGTCCGGCATGGATTTGCGCGAACGGTTGCAAGAGATGGAGACCGAACACACCAACTGTGGCAACGCGCTCGGAACTCTCGAACAGATGCTAAATCGACTGTCCGACAGCAAACTTAAGGACACAACCTTGAATGCGTTGCGCGAGTTGCGTGCCGATCTTGATGTGCATGTGGACAAGGAAAATTCGCTGGTGCACCCACGACTGTTTGAACTCTTGCCCAATCGCGATGCCTTCGGATCAACCGTCACCTGAATCAAGCGATCGGCAGAAGTAATCTGCGGGCGTTTTTCTGAAAGTGTTTCAGCTTCACAAGAGCGTATCTCAAGCTGCTCCAAGTGATTGAGACTGAGTTTATGTGCGGTTTCTCATCGCTCGATGCCACCCAATAATCTCAAGTCGCACTCAGTCGCACGTGATTCTGCAGTGTGGGAGTGATTGTTGGAGTACCGGTGCGATGGATTCTAACTTCTTCGGCAGTTCCAAGACTTTCAGTTCGGTTAACTTTGATAGCGTGCTGACTGAAGCCGATGATATAGGACAATCCTTCATCCATAGTTGTTCGAGATGCTTCAGCCGGGTAAGTTTCACAAGACCCTGGTCAGTCACATTGTTGTCGGCAAGAGCCACAGTTGCCAGATTTGGCATGCTGGAAATATACTCCAGATCCGTGTTTGTCAAATGGTCGCCTTGCACGCATAGGCTGAGCATGTTTTTTGAACCCTGCATCGCGGCGAGTACATTTGATGCGCCTTTCACATACCTTATGTCCAGCACTAGAAGCTGTTGCAATAAGCTCCGAAGTTTAGAGAGTTCTCGTCCATCGACACGCGTATTTCCCAACCACAGGTAGTGCAAATGGGTGAATTCGTCAATATGCATCTCTTTCAGACCGAACATGCTTATTGGGACTTTCGACAGATCGAGCGCTTGCAGCGATTTCAGATGTGAAGCGAAAGCTAATGAGTCATCAGGCAACCTGGGTTCGGTGTCGATGAAAGCGGCACCCATATCACCCGGACACAAAATGCCCAGCCCCGTGAGATCATCGCTACTAAATCGATCCAGCCACTGGGGATGATGGCAAACGTCGAGTAGGTTCACTGCCAGTTTGACTGGAGCTGCGGCCGGAACCATAATGTCTCCCGACGGCAATTCTGGCACTCTTTTTCCTGCGAGAACGCGCGTTTTGCCGTAAGCCAGGTCGCTCATTGCTAATAATTGACCGAAACGATCTGCGCCGAAGTGGAAGACTCGGAATTCTTGGCCATTTTCTTTGACCACGCGTGCAAACGGCGGCTCAGGCTTTAGTATCGTTCCTTCTGCACTTTCACCTTCATAATCATCAGCACGTGGCTCGTTGACCGGCACAGGCGAACTAGTTCGAGTTGGTTGCGACCGTGAATGGCTCCCAGTCATGTCAGAATTATCAGACATGCATAGATGGTACATGGACACTCCAGCGACAGCTGCCGCTATCAAAGGAGCCGCCAGCAGCATTGCGAAAGCCTTCTTTCCGATGGTCACGGATTGCGTAGTTTGCTTCGGTCTTACATTGGTCCCATCAACAGGTCCCTTCATCGAAGATGTAGTATCGTCCCGAATGAGCGTCGCTAATTCAATTGCAACGTGTCCGAGATCCTTATAGCGTTCTTCAGGATCCTTTGCGAGCATTTTTGCGACCATAGCTTCCAAAGCAGGTGGAAACTCAATTCCCAAAGATGCGTCTTTTAGCGTGGGCGGTGATTCTGACAAATGCTTTGTGATTGTCGACAGGGCAGTGTCACCAATGAATGGTGGTGCACCAGTCAGACACTCAAAGAAGACACATCCGAGCGAGTAGATGTCTGAGCGAAAATCAACCATCGTGCCGCTGCATTGCTCCGGGCTCATGTAAAGCGGGCTGCCGATGACTTCTCCGGTTTTTGTCAGTGCTTGTGCTTCTTGAACCTCGCTTCGCATGATCTTAGCAATGCCGAAATCCATGACTTTGACACAGTCTTCGGCGTCAAGTTCTTTTCCCGTCAGCATCAGATTGCTAGGTTTGATGTCTCTGTGGACAATACCTTTATTGTGGGCATGGGCCAGGCCGAGGCAGACTCGCGCGAAAAGTTTTGCCGCTTCCTTGTATGGCAGGCGGCCTTTCGCTCGCAGATGATCAGCAAGTGTATGTCCCTTGATGAATTCCATTACGAGGAACGGCGTTCCATCATCGAGAATGCCAAGATCGGTGACGGAGATCAGGTTGGGATGGTCGAGATTGAAGGTCGCTTTACCTTCAAGTTGAAATCGCCTGATGGAGGTGTCACTAGCCTGATTGCTGAGCAAGGTCTTCAGGGCCAGCTGTTCGCCGATAAATACCTGCTCTACCTTGTATACGACTCCCATCCCACCTCGACCAATGCACGAGATGACTCTATAGCGACCTCCGATCACATCTCCCACAGCAAATTCTGTGCTCAAACTGACTCTGGTTGAGAGGTGCGCTTGATCTGATTTGGCTAGTTCATCTGGCATGGTCTAAGATCGTAGACTGTTCCCAGTCTCTTATTCCCTGTCACGCATGGCCCCAACGGCCACCCATTTTTCGAGGGCGATTTCGTCCGATTCGCCAGGAAAGTATGTCTTATGCGGCTTGTGGCTGAGGTTTGTTCAGCGGATTTTGAATTTTGTTCAACTTCTGATCCAGTTCGGTTGCTTCGTTTTGCAACTTTTGATCTTGGGCAAGAATCGCTGTCCGATCGGCTGGCGATGGTTTGAACGCCTCGTATTTGTGGGTTTTTTGATTGTATTTCTCGAACGTTGGGCCATATTGAATGGTGCCGAACAGTGAAGCCTGCTCACCGGTTGTCACTCGTACCTTCTCGTCTTTGTATTTGAATTCGTCCTGGGTGATGCTCGGTTGAACACCTGGAATACCCGGTGTTGTAATTTGTTTGAAGTGCCCATCGGACAAGTTATAGTTCTCTGTAACGGTCGACAGACCATGCCCTGATAGCACGTGCAATTTGACGTCCTTTGTCTTCACGGTTTCGCCGCCAATGCTGTATTGTGCGGTCGTATTGCCGTCGCTGTCTTTGGTAAAGGTGGCATCGATACCATCTTGCTTTACTGTTGCAGTTCGCACGCCATTCTGGGCAACATCTCCACCGAGTAGCTTAGATTCTGTGTTCGCCTGTGCTGAGGTATCAGAGACGGGGTAAGGATTGGTGAATTCGATGCTCTTGTTAGATTCAGACTGTCCTGGATTTGTTAATTTGAATGAGTCCGCTTCGACCGTTTGCAAAAACAAATTATTGTTTCCATGAATGTTTAAATCACTTGTTGCTGTGTTCTCGAATCTGCTTTCTGCTGTCCACATCGCCACGTCTCCCGTATTCACATCTACTAATTGCTCTTGAATCTCATCAGACCAGTGAGCGGTCCTGCTCGGCTGCCGATATTGGCAAATGATAGGTCGGTCCCAGTTCAATTCGATGGCACCATTCGGTCAATTTTGGGTCAAGAGATGAATTCCATGATCAGCAGCCGTCTGCCATGCAATGGCTCTCGGAAGTTGCAAATCTATTCTTTACAGATGAAGGACGCTATACAATGGTTATTGCGATCAATCATGCGAATGCCGTGTTGAAAATTGCCTTCCGACTGCTATTGTCCGTAACTCTGGCGTTGTTGCAGGTGACGTCAACGGCAAGAAGTGTCTTGGCGCAAAGTGGCATTCGTGAGATTCCGTTTGATGTTAAGAGTTTACACCAGCGCGTATGGGAGAACGCCGGACCGATTTACACGCCGGCAATGCCCGCTGCTGTTTTCCTCGACTCGGCGCAGGCTGGCGTGGCAAAGGTTAAGAAGCCAAAGATCGAAGATTTGATAGTTTTCTACGAGCCTGGCTCTGACTTTAAATCAGATTTGGTTCCGACAGCCTACAAATTGAAGACATGGACGGCTGAAGAAAAGAAAGACCTTAACCGCATCGTGGGACGTTTGCTGGAAATCGCTCCGACATTGTTGATCAATGCAGCTAGCGGTGACAAACTCATTTTCGGGCGCACCACATCCGGTATCCAATTTACTGCGGCTTCAGAAGGCAATATAAGGGAGGCGGCGGCAGCTTTTGCTTATCCGGGAGCAATCGTCATCTCCGATAGTTTCTTTCTCACGCCGCATCAGTTCCATGGCTTGACTCACGAGCTAGTGCATGAAGCCGATCTGTCAGGGCGCTTCTGTTATTCGAAAGAATGGGTTGAATATATCAACAAAGACATTTCGAGGGCAAGGATCAGATTTGCGAACTCACCCATGCACTCAATAGGGAGCATTCAAAGAGAGCTTACGTCGAAGGAAATTGTACCATCACCATATGCTTGTGAAAATGTGACAGAAGCATTTGCCGAAATGACGTCTTCCTATATCGATGGCTCGTTTCAACCATCGGCAAAATTCAAAACAATAGCGCAGCCTTTTCTGACAGTCAGACCGGAAGATTTGAAATGTGACCGTGAATACAAAAGAGGCGCGTCGCTGAAACGCAGACGGGAAAGTTCTGGAGCGGTGACAATTCTAGAACAGCAAATCAAGGAAACTCCGCAACTGCCAATGGTGCACGGAACTTTGTCATCTTGTTATGCGGACTTGGGGAGATTGGATGAGTGTCGCGACCAGGCGCACGAAGCGCTGAGACTTTTTGCAGCTAATGGCATGCCTTATACTGACCCGCAGATGATGTTTGCGGCTAGAAACGAAATTTATGCACTGGGTTGCCGTCGAGAGCGAGTTAGAACGCTATTGTTGCTAGACGAGTTGCTGGCACATGTTCCGTTCGATTTAGAATCGCTGTATCAGAAGTCCTGGATCGAGGGAATTCAGAAAAACCCTGGTGACGCGATTCGTGATTTATACTTGAACTGTTATGCAGACGATTATGCCACGATTTTGCGAGATGCCGATGCCGACCCGGATCTGGTATCGAGTCTGTTAGATGATGGAGTCAAGAAGTTTCCCGCGTTGCCACTGACTTTGTTGCGTCGCGCTCACTTTAATGAATGGCGTGGAGATTACTGCTCGGATACGGACAAGCAAACGGCATTCTACAGAAAAGCGCTTGATGACTATCAAAGCGCATGCAAGCTTGATACTTCTGCGTTTCCTGAGTGCGTTTTCGATTGTTTCAACCTCGAAATGAAGTTGGGGAAACGAGATGACGCTGAGAAACTTCTTGAGCAAGAAACGGTTAAACGACCTGATGCAACGGAAACGAAGGCTATGCGGATTCAGAACCTGGCGATCAGCGATCGAGTCGAAGAAGCCAGGAAACAGTTCGAAGATTCGAGATTATCATTGAGGGCCGATATCAAAATGCGAGGGAGCAGGCGACCCTCGAACACTAGCGTCCTGTTGCCAGATCAAAAATAGACACCAGATGCGCCACCAGATATTGATTGATTAACCTATTCAGCTACGCGAGAGAATTCAGATGTTCGGTGATCATTGCCGCCGCGGAATTTACGCCATGTTCGGACTGGATGCGAATGCCGAGTGAATTGGCACATTGTCGCAAGCGCGGATCGTCCGACGATTGTATCGCGTCGGCGAATGTGCGAGCGTCGAATCGTATTCGCTTGATTGCTCGCGTGGATACGCCCATTTGATAGGCGCGGTGAGCCCAAAATGGTTGATCGGCAAAAAACGGCACCGGAATCCCCGGCACGCCAGCTCGCATGACGGCAGCCGAGGTGCCGGCACCACAATGGTGCACCACGGCGTGGCACCTGGGAAACAGCCAGGCATGCGGCGCTTCGTCGATCACGATTATGTCCTTGTCCGTCGCGGATGTAGTCAAACCGCCCCAACCAGATAGCAGCACCGCTCGCCGTTTCGTTTTACGCAGCGCTTCCAAAGCGGCATCTGTAATGCGTCCTGGATCGCTTTCACTCAAGCTGCCAAAACCAATGCAGATTGGTGGCGGTCCATCAGCAAGAAATTCCTCAAGTTCAGCCGGCGGCTGCCAGCCATCCGAGTCGAGAAACCAGTAACCGCTGACCTTCACCCAAGCTGGCCAGTTCGCGCAGGTCGGCAAGACTGCTGGACTGAAACCATAAATCACCGGCTGTTGGTTGCGAGGATGGATGATTCGCGCAATGGGTGGCAGATTGAAGATGTCCTTTCTCAGTTGATTGAACGTCGGTTTAAATGCTTGCCAAAACACTTCGTTGAAGAGTGGATAAGAAAGGTAGTTATATAGCGGTCCGAGCGAAAGCGTGAAGGGAATGAGAGGTGAGGGGTACATGTGCGTGGGATGAGCCGGCTGCAGCCAGGCATGTATGTACGGAAGTTCCAGCGCTTCGGCGACGGAATAGGCGCTAAACAAGCCTGTTGCAGAGCCGATGATGGCTTCAGCTTTGTTGGCTTGGGCTGCTTGAAGAACTAGCTTCGTCCACTGGTGCAAGTTCGGTTCGATCAAGGCGCGAAAACCTCTCACAAATGCAATCGGGTTTTTACCCGAGCCCATCCAACGTTTGGCCTCCGGTGTGTTTACTAGCTCCCGCACATCGCCGCCGCACTCAGCGAAGTTCAATCTGTTGTCGCCAACCAGAGTAGCGAAGGTACTGTTAGTTGCGATGGTCACCTCATGTCCGGCTGCTTTTAACGCGCATCCGAGAGCGACGTAAGGCTGCACGTCGCCGCGGGAACCATGAGTGACAATCAACAAGCGCATAGAAGGATTATAGCCGTCCGAAACTATCAAAAGGCTGAGCGATTGCTTCACCACGATACTGACACCTTCCCGCCACATTTCCTGAGTATCTTCAACCTATCGATTACCCTACTTCGTAACATCTCGTTAACGACTTTCTTGCATTTTGGTTCTACATTGGACAGCCGTTACAAGTCTCTGCAATAAGCGGATCTTTTTGCAGTTAGCCATTACCAATACAATTGAGAATCAACGACCGTTCTTCGGTTGTGTGTTCTTTGTTGAGTGAGGAACAGCAATCCAGCCTGAAAAATCAGCTACCTTCGCTCCCTATGAATATAGATTGAATTAGGAATATCAATCTGTGCGAGAAAAGTGTGCAACCTTAATCGGTTGTGGTTTTCCGTCGAGTTTCTGCGACCGGTCGATCAGATCGGTGGCACGTAACTAGACGCAGCAGATCCCAGCAAAAAGTTAGTGACCGTCCTTCGGTTATGGGTTTTATCTTGAACTAGCGATTACCACCCCAGCAAATAACGCAAATGCCCGGTTTGTACCGTCCTGAGGTATGACAATGAATTATCTTGAGTCACCCCAAATTGGATCTGATAAAACAGCACACGGTGCGACTGCCGAAAATATTGGTTCTAAAGTCGATATGACTGATCGCAACATCACTACCATATTCCGCCGCCCTTCGGGCCAGGAGAATGATGTATTAGATGGTAACCATTTAAAAGTGAGCAGCCCATACTCGCAAGATGATGTCAAAGACCTGGTATCAGCCAACCATTCAACAGGCGATCTCACCGCGTCAACGAAAGGTGACACCACTTCTAACAAACAAGGCTTAGTGCAGCGGTGTGATACTACCGATACCACAGGGGCGGCAGGCAATGCCACTACCACCGATGCCGCTGGTTCTAGTTCCACCGCCACCGGTGCTTCTAATTCGGATGCGTTTGTGCAGCAGTTAGATCAGACTGATCCGACGCTGGCCACGTTGCTGACCGATGCCCAGCAACAAATGTCGCCTGCGGGAGCGGCACAACTTGAAGCCAACGTCAGCGCCAATTTCAATCAAAACAATGGGCAGTTTCCGACGGACAGTAGCCTGATGAACGCATCAATTGCTCAGATGGATGCGCAAGGCATTTCGAGTGCTGACATAACAAACGCCCAAAACAGTGTCGATGCCGATGTCTCTAATCCAAATATAGGTGATGCTCCAGTCTCCACATTTACTAGCTCTGGTTCTGACAGCAACGGCTCCAGTTCAAACTCTGGTTCCAGCTCCAGTGATAGCTCCGGTTCCAGCTCCTGCGATAACTCCGGTTCTAGCTCCTGCGATAACTCCGGGTCTAGCTCTTGCGACAACTCCGGTTCCAGCTCTGGTTCCGACAGTTCAAATCCATTGCAACAGGATATGAGCCAGCTGATGCAGGACTTGGAGAGCGGCAATTTTCAGCAGTTTCTTCAAGATCTGATCAATGATCTGCCAACACTACTTGCCGCTTCCGGTGCTGGTTCAGATACGAGTGGTTCGAGCACAGACACGGGAGCAAGCTCCGATGCACCCGCGACATCGAGTGACGGCACTGCACCATCCAGCCCTACGACCGGTGGTGACACCACGCCTGGCACAGCTTCGACGCCAGGCACCGCAGGCGATACCACCGCAGGAACGCCAGCCACGCCAGGTACATCAGGTGCAACTGCCACCTCCCTTTCGACTGTGCCTAATGCTACGGCCCAAATCACCGACACATTGAACACCGGAGGAAAGGAATCATTGGGTTCTGGCTACTTCGTTCAAGGTCAAAACGGCACTCCGTTTTTGGTTACCGATGACCATGTCACCGCCGATCCTGGATCTGTCACGGCAACATTAGCTAACGGCGAAACCGTTCCAGTAACACTAGCCGGGACCAATGCAGGTAACGACTTGGCTGCATACACAAGTCCGGCCTTTAACGGTGTCTCCACCCTGGCGCTAGATCCTAATTTGGTAAGCTCCGGCTCCGCAGATGCCTACGTACCTTTAACGCAAGCCGGCCAGGGATTCTACCAGGGAAACTTGACTGGAACGGCACTTAGAGGCAGTCTCCAAATCACTCCGGATGACTCGCAAGAGCAGTCAATTCTCAGTCAAGCAAACCAGAGCGACACGATGATTGGGTTTAATGCACCATTACAGGCGGGATCTTCCGGTTCGCCAGTCATGGTGGATACCGCTCAAGGGTGGCAAGTCGCCGGCATGGAAGACGACGGCTCCGGCAACTCGAACTTCACAACTTCTAGCCAAGACGTCCAGAACTTTGTTAGTTCCTTGGCCTAGCTTGTTGCTCAGATGCGTCCACGCAATCCAATTTTCTGCTGTCGTTGCAGCGTGGCCAGTGGCTCAGGTTCACGATTTGAATTGGCAGCTTGAGCAGATGACAAAATCGATCGGCGAAGTGAACGACTACGTGGTCGACAGCCAGAACAAAAAGCGCAGCCTGACGCACCGTTTCTAATCCTAAAGCGATGGTGGCAGATCAAGGCAGTATATATAGTCATGCCTGTGGAGATATCGAAAACACGCTTGCAGTCTTAAACAGTTCATAAACAGCAATAGCGTATTGTCTGCCCAACCGGAATTACCGGAGGTAAGCAGGTGAAATATCCATATGGGAAGACGCTAATGACTAAACGCGGACGATGCCATCATCGAATCACCAAGCTCAAGCAGCGGGTAGCCGAGCATAATCATCCGAATATGGCTCACGCAAACCAGGTGCAAGTCTCCTACCGCGCCCTGCTTGAGGAGTTAGATCGTCGCGTTGCCCGAGGATGGCGACCAGCGGACCATGAATATTTTTCTGACCTTGTGTTCAATCTCCTGGCTAACCAATATGCGGCCGAACGATCGGCTCGGGGAAAAGCTCAGCGCCGCTAGACCGAAGGTGTATCGCACTTTCGATCCGTGTCGCATGCTTTAGCGGGCCGCGGCCGGAGCAGTGTCAACCACTGATTCCAACTTTCGCTGCAATGCTCTGGCGCGCGCGGCGGTGTCATTGTCACGTTTGGCGGCGGCGTTGTCTTGGATGGTTTTAAGAAGCTGACATTGCGTCTTGACCATACGAAGGCACACCTGTCCGAGTTTGTCACCATACCTTTCATGATTGAATTTCAGCATCTTGTCGATATGTTCCTCAGCCTCTTGAATTTTGTTGGCTCTCAAAATGCTAACGGCTTTTTGTCCGTGCAGATCTAGCAGGCGGACTGACAGGTCTTTTCGCAGGGGCTCAGGGCCTTTTTCATAGAGAACATTCAATCGTTTGAGGGACGCATCTCTGTCGGTCTGGTCTGTACTCAAGCAACCAAGCATCACGTTGGCCGCGGCTGCAACGCGCATATCAGTGGTTTCGGCCAGTTTTCTCAACAGTGGAAGACGCGGATCATCCTGCGAGAGCTGCGTCTTCCATTTGGAAACAGTGCCGGGCGGAGCCGTTTGACTGGCTGGATTCAACTCAAAAAGAGCGTTGAAAATAGATCTGACCGGGTCACCGTCACCGGTGCCAGCCAGCGCATTCTCGAGCCACTTGGTGCGCGTTTCGAGCGGCGCCTGTTGTGGATATTTCATCACGTTCTCGACAATTGTGTCGAATCCAGCGGCCATCGCTTTTGCTTTTTCTTTCTCCGCATTAAACATCTTGAACACCTTCTGCCCGGGCTCAGATTTCTTCTCCAATGCTGCAAGATCAGTTTTATACTTATCGTTGTTTGGATATTCTTGGATCAACTCGCGCAGCCTGGCGATCTGGCCCTCGTTCGTATTGGCTTTGAGTTTATCTTCCGCCCGCTGCAGCTTTCGCCCGGCTTCGTACTTTGCGTGGGGATCCTGGCTGTTGTTAGCGATATCCGCGAGCGCTTGTGTCGAGGGCCAGAATATTGTTGCAAACACTTCCGGCCTAAGGTTATTGGACATGGGCGAGAGGCACGCATAAGCGGCGGCGAGGCGCACCACGTCTTGGTCACTGTTCAGTGCGCTGCGCAAAACAGCAAGACGGGGATCGTTTGCAGTGAGTGGCTCTCCGTAGACACCACGCAAAATCACATCAACGGCTTCGTGGGCGGTGGCAGCATCGGTCACTTTGGCAAGCGCTGCCTGCATCTCCGCTGCGCGTTGAGCCGGGGGCTTTACCAAGTCAGGATGGTCGGCAATGAAGTTGTTTCTCACCTCCACGCCGTATGTGCGATCGATGAAAAGTTGCGCATATTTTTTCAAGGTTTCGTTGCTTGTGCTGCTGCGCACTTTCTCCAATAGGTTGACACCTTCTCGATTCTGGTGGCACCAGACCATTGAATTCATTAGTTTGATTTGCAGACTGAGACTTGCCTTTACCTCTTCTCGCCATGCGGATCGCGCGTTTGGGTCGTCTGGGCGAGCGGAATCTTCAGGTAGTGTTCCGGCACGAACGGCACTGAGAACTAGCCCCGCTAAAACGGACCCCTCCTCTTTGGAAATCGTCGCTTGGGAGCGTTTGTCCGCAGTCATCTCGTCAGCGCCCCAGTCGAACAGGTTGTTCATTCCTTTAACCAGCTCCAATCGCACTCTTGGATTGAGATCTTTCAACTGGATTAGCTCGATCAGAGCGTCTTTGGCTTCAGCGCGGATGGCACCGTCTGTTTGCGGCGCGCACAACTTGACCAGCCACTTAGCGACGTCGGCGGCATCGGAGACAGGTGACGAGAACCATTCTTTGTCTTCGACTTTGCCACCATTTTTGATTAAATAAGCTGCCGCATGTATTGCCTGGATCTGAGCTTCTTTTGTGATCGGCGCGCCGTCTTCCAGGTGACCATTGACACGATGCTCCAGCTTGCGAAACTCACCAACGTGGTCGCTTATGATGCGCTCCCTTTCTTTTTTGTAGTACTCACGAGCAAATGTTCTCCCGGCAAGCCATTCTCCCTTGGCTGCTTGAAGTGCGTATGTGTCGCGAATTTCGCGCGCGCCTCCACCAGGCCCATCATAGTCACGGGTAGCATCAGCCAATTCGGCCCTGTATTTGTTGGCATCGAGGCCAGGGCAATTCTTTGGATCTTTGAGAAATGCAGCGCAGTCCTTCTCGTAGCCGTCAATTTTGTCTTTGCTCTTGACTGCAGGAAACTCTTGCTTTTTCTTTTCCGGGTCAAAGAATTCGCCTCTGAGCGGCACTGGACGTTCTTGCCTTTGTTCCTTTAGCCCGGCGAGGATGGCATAGGCTCTTGGTTCTCTTTCGAATTCCATCTGGTGCGACAAAAACGCCTTGAACTGATCGTTACGTTGTAGATTTTGCACTGGCACAATGTGGTTAAGAGCCTGGTAAGCAGCGATGCGGACTGTGACGGAGGGCTCAAGTGGCTTGCCGTCCTTGAATTCGACCATGTCTCGCAAAATCTGTTCCGATCGCAATGAGCCCATGCGTGCAAGCGTCTCGACTGCTTGCATTCTGAGCTCCGGAAACTGTGCCGCATAAAGCGGGTTCGGTTTGTCTGGAGCATTCGGCTTTGTAGGCCTGATCAGGCTCTCCAAGGCGTTAACGGCCTGTGGTCCGTATTTCGTACCTTTGAGCAGATCTGGCAGCGCCTGCATTAAGACCATCTTCATGGCAACTTTGTCTCCACCTGCGGCATCTCTGGTGTTTGGCGCCAGCAGGAGGTTAAACACTGAGACAGCAACGCGATCGACGTTGGTGTCTTTGATTCGGTCCGGTAGAAGCGCAGCCAGTGCTTGTATGGTCATGTCCGGTGCTTTTTCGCTGATGCAGGATGCGAAAGTATCTGCAATTTTTTTGCGCAACACGGGGTCTTTGTCAGCTGCCGGTAGTTGCGACAAGGCAGAGGCCGCCATGAATTGCCTGCCTATGCCGGCGACGGGGTTGGCATTATCGGTGGCTGGGTTGAATTCCATGTCCTTGCGCATTCTGGCGATGTAAGCGGCCGTAAACCCTCCCGGTTTATCGGAGTTGTCGCTCCAATCTTTGATCGTCGCCCCCAAAAGCGTGAGCCTCTCGTTAACGTTCTCGCGGTTGAGGGCATGAAGCACGCTGGCTGCAAACGCCTGCTGGTCGAGGGTCGTATTTGGTTTGACACCATTGGCGATGTCAATCAATCTGACCTCTAAATCGCTGCGCGAAGTGCCGTGGCTGCGCTGCCAGTAGGCAAGCTCTTCTGGTCCGGTCTTGAAGCTGCTTTCGGTTTTCTCTGCCGACCACATGGCCATGCCCAATCCGAGAATGGCCTGCATTTTTACCGCATTCGACGCGTCGGCGCTTCTGGAAAAGCGTTCGCAAAGATGGATGAAGTCTCTTCCGTCAACATCGCCGACGAGCATGCGGGTCTTTGCTGCTACCATTGCTCTTTCGGGAGTGGTCTTGCCAGCGTCGAGATTGGCTGTGGACATGTCGTCGCGCAGGTGAGCCAAGAGCTGCTCGACAGGGATTCCCCCTGCGGTTTGGGCCAGCTTGCCATCGGCGCCGCGGGCCGATTCGATAAGTCCGGCGCAAGCAGCCAGTTTTTCTTCTGGGGTGCCGCCGTTTTTAAATCGATCCGCTAGCTGTAGAGAGAGTGGCTCACGCTCTTTGCTGTCTGCAGGCAACTGCCTCAGTTTTGACGCCACCTCAATAGTTTTGTCTATTGTGGCGGTGACATCAGCATTCTTGCCATTGCTCAAAGTGAGCGCCGACGATTCGAGGAATGTCGAGACACGAGTGGCGTTGACCTGGGTATCAAAGGCTTTCGCCCCCACTGTGTTAACCGATTGCTTCAATGTCTGCTTCAATGAAGGTGATTCTACATTTAGTGACTCGAGGGCAGCCTCCATATTTCCTTGTTCTTTGCCGTCGATGTAACCATTGAATTCACGCCAAAGGGGCGGCAGGTAATAGAACTGTGATGCCGCCATGAACGCGTCAGGCGTGTTCACCGCGACAGTTTTGCCAGCGCGGAGGAATTTGCCGATAGTACTTAGATCAGACCAAGGTGTTTTTGCTGCTGCTTCGCCAACTTTGGCTGCTTCGCCAACTGCGGCTACTTCGCCAGCTTTAGTCGCTGCGTCGGCGCCTCTTAAGTAGCCTATGCCTTTTCCGGTGGCCGAAAGTACGTGAAGCCCTGCTTTGATGCCGAAAATATGGCCACGCCAAGCACCAGCCAACTGCAAATCTTTGTCCTCCCACCGAGCGTGGGCGTTGTTCAGATACGGTCCGGTAACAGCCAGTGCGATATCGATCGATCCACTTATGAATGTTCTGCTCGTTAATCTCGTCAGTACACTCTTTATGAAAGACTTGGCGGCCTGTTCTGTTGCTGCTTTGGCACCCATCTTAAGCGGTGCCGTGACCAGTCTGGCGCCGCAGATCAACATGGCTGCATCCATACCGATGTCAAAAACCGTGCCCATTTTGTCCAGCGAGCTTTCGCTGGACATGTATGTTTGCAACTGCGGGCCCAGCTCGCACAGTGCCAGCGATCCCTTCTGGATATCAATAACCGGAATCAGGTCACCCTTTTTGCCGGAAAACACTATACGCCTCAAACCGTCCTGCTCATTCAGTTCTGCGCCTTGCGCGTCGCGACCTTTGCTCGCGTCAAGATCGTATATAAAGTCACTCTTCATGTAGTTAGTTTTAATAACCACCATGTAATCGTCGTCCGGTTTGCATCCTTTCTTTTCTTCGTCAGACAGTTTGTTGTACTCCTCCTGCGACATCTTTGTGACTTCGCAGCGATGGCGTACGAGATTGTAATCGCCCGCCGGATCGGTATCTAGCTTTGGCCGATTGCCGTAACAGGCGAGGTGCTTGCTCATCATGTGTTCCAGAACCTTATTGAATGCTTCGTCAATGCGGCTCTGGTGCGAGTCTAGAAATGCCTGTAATTTTTGCCTGATTTGATCCCCGTCGGGTCCGGCTTCGAGGGAAGTCGGCATGAGAGTTTTGCCCGATTTGTCTTTGGGTAAGGCTTTGAGTGCATCATCAATAAATCGCGTGTCAGATTCCGTTGTAAAGCCCAACGCATCGGCAAACTCTTTCTTCCAGCCCCCGCCTCCTCCAGGCATACGAAGCTTGTTCAGAATTTCTACTTTTTTTCGGGTTCCTTCGACTTGGTCGTACAAACTCGCCCAGGGAGCTACTTCTTTCAGGCGTCTTTCCCACTGAGGATCGAATGCCTCGATTTTTTTTGACTGTGAATTGGGAATCCAGCTTTCTCGCTCTATGTGTTTGAGCCAATCTCGCATCGTTTCGTAGGATCTAAGCTTGGAAGCGCTTTGCTCTTGCATAAATGCTTGGGCATTGGCGATGCAAATGTTCTGCAGTTTTTCATAAGTTTTTGTCGAGGGGGGCTCATTTTCTTTAAAGTCGAGAACGACTTTGGCTTTTCCGCTCTTCCTGAAATCTTCGAATGTTTGATCGGCCGGAATCTCGAGTCCCCAGCCCACGGGAAAGTATTTAAACTGTGCTTCCGTGAGTTTGCTCAAGTGGATATTTGCCTTCTCGACTGCAACTTTGGCTGTGTCTACGAAAGCGGCTTGAGAAGCAGGTCCCCACATGTTGGCTGCTTTCTCCTTCTCCACAGCGGCTTGAAACACTGATTTGTCAAAGAGACCGGAAGCATTTAGCTGCTTGTTCAAGTCGGCTGTTTCAGATGGTTGCAGCTGACCTTTAACCAACTTAGATAAGGTGTCTTTGAGTTGGTCCTGAAACAAGCCTTGCTTCAGTCCGCCTTCTATGCTTTTGAGCAGCTCTTTGTCCAGAGCCGGTGGTTGGGCTGAAAGTGCTTTGGAAAGCTTGTTTCTCAGTGACGGATCAAAGCCCAAAGAACTGCAATCAATTGTGCCGTCATTTCGAGTGAGCAAGCGACAAAGAGTATCTTCGAGGGTTTGTGGTCTGAATCCCGCTGCTAATCTAGTGACACTGACCTGAAAACCAAGACGGTATACGTCTTCTGTATTGCGCGTGTGGTCCGGAGCCCTCAAGGTGGATTCGGGTTTAAAAAGTGCTTTGCGCTCAGGCTCCAGAATGAGGTTAGGAAGAGCACAGAGCATTGTTTCCGGTTTGAATGTAACACCGGTTTGATCGTCTTTGCCAGATCCTGTGCCACTACGCTTAGAAGACCGAAGTCCTTCGCCTTGTACTTGTAAGCGCATCTTTTCCAGTGCGTTTTCCTGAACCTCTGAGTACCCCAGGTCGGTTTTTCCTAGAAATGCTTCATTGGGACTGATACCGTTGAATCTTGATGGAGTAACGCCTGCGGTAGTCATTGAATTTTCTCCCGTAGAAACTGGCGCGTCGCGTGCGACGCGTCGCAAGTCCACCATTTTTGAGGTGGTTAGCGAAGTGGTGACTTAGTTGGCTGCCAAATTGATCGGGGTGATATGCCTTGTGGGGCTCTTCTGCATCTACGACGGATTCTTCTTCTCAGTTCCATCTGACTTGAACTGTCTGCAGACTGCATTTGCGACGATGAGCAGACTGCAGCCGAGTCCGACTCCTTTGGCCACCCTTCCTCCGTGCTCTGCGACAAACTTCGATACGGCCTCGCCGAATGCTTTGTGGAAGGCTTTTCCTGCGGGGGTATCGCTCCTAAGCAGATCGCGCTGCGCCCTGAGTTCGGCAAGTTCCTGATCTGCTTTCTCTCGTTCTTGGCGAAGGTATTCGGGTGCGGCTTTGCTGTCCTCCAGCTGCTTCAGCCTTTCGGTAAGCGCGTTCTCTCGCGCTTTGAAGATTTGGTCGAACGCTTTCTCTTCCAATGTCGTGTTCTTTTCGCCGCTCGCTTCCTTCGCCACGAGCAACCCACTCTCTACATCCACTTCAAATTGTGTGGTTTTGGGTTCAACTTGTGGCGATCCAACCAGTGTCGATGGCTCGATTGCATTGCGTTCTGGCGGCCGTTGCGTTGGCTTCGAGGCAGCTAACTCAGCGGCTTTAGCTTCGGCTAGCCGATCTTTAGTCTCTTGGTCAATGAGATCCTTATCTGTGGCAGCGCTCCCTACCCGATCTTTGCGGGTGGAGATGTCGTCCAATTGCGTGAGCATGGAGCCGAATTCTCTATTGAGCTTATTCAAACCGTCTTCAGTACCCATTGTATTGAATAGATCCTTTGGCAGCTGCGCCTCGACGGTAGTTTCGGCGATAGGAATGCGTTTTCCGTTTTTAAGTACGAGCTCGTTTTTATCCCGATACAGGGGCTCGACTTCTTCGCCGTTGTGTGTGAACTTTAGCTTCGCTGCTTCGCCCTCAGTCACCTGCATTTTGGCTGTTAAAGGATCGCCCTGGAATTTGTCCTTGATCACAAACTCCACAACTTGATTTTGGAAGTTTGCAGCAGAAGTAGACTGACCCTCTTGTATGATGGCGAACTTGTCGATGTAAGTCTTCAGATCACTGAACTTGACTCTGCCAGATGGCTCGTCGGGTTTGGGTGCGTCCTTCTTGGGTAGTTCGTCGGGTTTGGGTGCGTCCTTCTTGGGTAGTTCGTCGGGTTTGGGTGCGTCCTTCTTAGGTAGTTCGTCGGGTTTGGGTGCGTCCTTCTTAGGTAGTTCGTCGGGTTTGGCTGCGTCCTTCTTGGGTGGCTGTAAGGACTTGGGCATGCCCGCGGGATCTCTGCCGTTAGCCAGATCGTCCAAAATCCTGTTGAATACTTGTTCTGGTTTTGCGTCTTGTGGCAAACCAAGTGCTGTTTTCAGTTTTCTCATCGCTTCACCATCGGCCGCTTTGATTGCTTTAAGCACCTCTGCGTCCGATGCGTTTTCCATGTTCAGAGCTTTTCTGATGTGGTCGGTTACGGCCTTCTGCAGCTTCTCTTGCACTTCCGCATCCGAGGCGTTTGGCTTCAATCCCAGGGACGTTTTGACGAGCTCGAGCTCTTTCTGTGTTGGCTTAAGCTCCCCACCACTTGGTGGCTTGTCGAGCAGCGGTGGTTTTGAATCTGTCAGTCCACCCGGTTCACTCCCACGGCCGCTGCGGTTGGCGATCCATCTGGCGAGCAGTGCTACAGCCGTTGCTGATGCGGCGCCGCCAAGGAACGAATTCAGGTCAAAATCACTTTCTTTCTTCTCGGAGGTTGGTCTGAGGGGGGTCTGGGTCTTGTTCTTCAATGCTTCGAGCTCTTGCTTCATTGCTGCAAGCTCTAGCTTAGCGGTATCTAGGCATTCCTTCAGCCTATCAATTTCCGACTTCTCCTTCTCCTTGACCGGCTGCTTTTCTTTCTCGTTCTTTTCCATAGGCTCGGGTGCCGTCGGCTTATCTTCTATATAGTCCATTTTTTTCGGCGGCGGGGTTTTCTCTTTTGGTGCTGGTGGCACCGGTGGTGCATCCGAAGCAAACCTGCGATCCTTCATTGTGCGCTGAGCTTCGTCGAGAGCTTGATTGAAGGACGGGATCATTGAAGGGTGACCGCCTTGCCAGCGGAGTGTATAGGGCTCGGGCTGCGGCTGTCCAGTAGCGTCTGGTTTGAGAGTGTAGACAAGAGAGATCGCAGCGTTATGTCCTTGATCCGTATGTGAGTGGGCGAAGTCTGCCAGAGCTCCGGGCGGGCACTTGGTTGGATCGATGTAGATATAGACGGCTTTCTTGCCTTGAGGATCTGCCTGCGGGAGCGCCTCTTGAATCAATTGGCGAGAATTATTGTGTTCCCAACTGCCGAATATTGCTACGACTGGCAAGCCTTTCTGTGCAGCTTCTTTGTGCGCCTCCCAGACGTTGTCTTGGGTGAAGCGAAATCTATCTTTGATCATCTTGTCGTAACCGGCCTTATCCTGACCGTCTACACTAATCGTTCGCCCTCTTGCTCCCCATGCGTCGTTTATTGCCCCCGAATAGCAAGACGATTCCGTCGGGCTGCTGGTTGACCAACATTCATAACCCTGTGCCATATATTCGTTCCTCCGCCAATGCCTGATGCAACACCGCTCGACCCACCGTAAATTGCCGGCGAGTTCATGGGATGGACTTATGGGGTGAGTTGATTACTAACTAGACCGTTCGTGCAGTCGTTGGATCAATACGCGCCTGATGAGGTGGTCAACAGTATTTGTGGGGCGCGCATCACTTTACTGAGCCACATGCTAATAGCTGAAAATGACATTTAGTGAACACTGTCCAACATCAAGGATTTTGAGCCATCCTGAACCTCAAAAGATTGTTGTTGATAAAAGTAGGTGAGTTCTTACGTTCCGGGGGCTTCGTCGCCGCCTCCGCTGCCATCCCAGCTTCGGCTGTGATCAGCGACTAGATGAATGTCCGCTCAAGGTACTCGACGCCAGGCAGCTGCGTAAAGCGCTATTACCGACCAGAAATAATTGGTTGAGAAATGAAGAATGGTTACTGCGTTGACGTCTCGGGTTCGCTAAGATCCTTTGGCGTTTCCATTTGCAGTAAACTGTTTGCACGCCGCGTTTGCCACGATCAGGAGACTGCAGCCCAGGCCAGCGCCCTTTGCTACAGTCTTTCCGTGCGCATTTACAAATTCTGATACCGCCTTGCTGAATCTTTCGCGGAAAGCGCGCCCTTCTGGGGTCGGCTTCATGAGCAATTCTTGCTGAGCTTTGAGTTCGGTGAGTTCCCTTTCGGCTTCCTTTTCCGCTTGTGCGAGTAACTCACGGTCGGTCTTCGGATCATCGCGCAAGTTTTGCACTTTGTCGTTTATTGCTTTTCGGCGCGCATCGAAAATTTTGTTGAAAGCTTTGTCCTCCAGTTTTTCAGTGGTGCCGTCCGAATTTCTCAGCACGAGCAGCCCGCCATCCACACCCACTTCTTGTTCTGCAACCTTTTGTTCCGTTTGTGGTCCAACCAATGCTGACGCTTCTGGCGCCGGAAGCTCAGTTGCTTGTTTCCCTGGGCTGGCGGCTGCCAATTCAGCAGCTTTGCTAGTCTCAGCCTCGGCTTGCTGATCTTTGTTTGCCAGTTCAGTTATTTTCGCTGCGAGATCTGCATCGGCAGCAGCCGATTCCGCTCGTTCTTTGCGGGTGGAAATGTTGTCTAGTTGCATGAGCATGGAGCCGAATTTCGCATTGAGCTCGGTGAGCGCCTGGTCTCTTGTTTGCTCGTTGCTCAGTGCATCGAAAAGGTTTTTCGGGAGCTGCGCTTCGATGCGGATCTCGGCTATAGGGAGTCGTTTTCCGTCTTTGAGGACAAGATCGTTTTTGTCTCTGTAGAGAGGTTCTACTTCATTGCCATTGTGTGTGAACTTGAGCTTCGCCACGTCGCCTTCAGCCACGCACATTTGTTCGAACAAGATATCGTTCTTGAATTTGTCCTGGTTTTGGATGAACGGTTTGACGACGAAATTTTGGAAGTCTGCGGCGGAGGTTGGCAATCCACCTTGGACGGTGCCAAACCTGTTGGTATAAGTGAGGAGTTCTCCGAAGTTGAACATGCCTTGTGGGCCGGGCTGGACCGTACCTTGAGTTGGACCAGGTTGGACTATATCTGCTGGCAGAGATTTGGCGTGGTTTTCAATTGCCTTAACAGCACGAGACAACTGTTCGGTCTTGGCACTTGACTCTCCCCAACTATAGTCTGTCCAGCCGCTCTCATCGTGCATTGCCTGCACCTCAGCGACAATTAGCTCCCAAGCCGCCTTGCTGTTATCAAAGCGCGGGTCCGACGTTAGCCGCCGCACCAATTGATCGGCATCGCGACCCAGTGTGCTCAGTTCGCCGCCGCCAAAGACTGCACTTACATTGACGTTGGGCTTTGAGGTTGTTGCGTTGGCATTGACGCTCTCGCCAGAGCGCATCTCAGTTGCAATCTTGCCTACTTCACTGCTCATATCATTTAGCGCTGCACCAAGGGCGCAATCATCTCCAAGGGCGTATTCTGCTGCTCCTTTTTTGCCAAGAATTTCAGCCAACCGTTCCACGTACCACGAATTTTTCAGGTCGCAGCCTTTGACAAAATCCTGAAAAGTTTGTAGAGCCTTTTCGGCCGCTTGCGATCCCACCTCTCCCTTTTCCACCTGGCCTGCCATAAAAGCTGTGACTGCTTCCGTGATGCGCTTGGTTGTTTGCTCCGACCCTGATTGTTGCGACACCGGCTTTGATGTTGCTTCTTTGCTCTCTGAAGCTGCTGCGGTTGCGGCGTCGGCACCTGGTCCCATGACCGAGGATTTCTGTCCTGACACGGTGTCACCCAGAGAGATGTGCCATTTCGAGCTCTTGTCTTTATCGGAGTTAATTGTCAGAGAGACAGCGGTCCCTGATTCGTTGAGCGCTCGCATCTCTACCTCGAATCCGAGATCCTTCGCCTGTTTGCCCAAATACTCGGCGGCATGCATGTAATTTTCCGGCCGACCGCGGGCGATGGTTTCCATCAGATTACTGAGAGATTTTACGTTTCCTTCCTGCAAAAATTGCTTGAATTCCGCTCCTTGTTCGCGCAATTCCCAGGGAACGTCATTTGCTGCTCCTCCTCCCCACTGTACCTGACCTTTGTCACCATCCAACTTGAGGGAACCGGTCCACTTATATCTGTTGCCTTCTGACAATTCGTCGAAGAATGGTTCGATGTTTTGTGAGATCTTCTGGGGATTTGGATATGACAGAGTCCAGGTACCTGTGATTGTTTTTCCGTCACTCGAGGCCTGGGGTATGCCATCAGATTCCATCTTGAACTCCGGTTTTCCATCCTTATTAAGTCTGACGATTTGCATGCGCCCGTTTTGCTCGCTGAATTTGTAAGCGGTACCGTCGGAAAACGCTGCTCGCGTGAATTTGTTCTCGGCGCTCTGGAACAACTGGACACCCCACTTTGAAGTTCCGATCGGGCGTTCATCGGGGTTAGGCTTTGTGAACTGAACCTTGCTTTCCAGCTTCACTCCGTCAATTCCTTCAGCCAGAGCATCGATGGGAACACCGTCCTTAAGTGGCTGACCATCCTCGCCTTGCGGCACGAGCATAGGCTTGCCGGAAGCGAAGGTGAGGACAAAATTGGCGGACCGCGTTTGCCCTTTATTTCTTGGGGGCAGGCTCTCTGTGCCGAAGACGTTTTGACTCTTCAGATGATCGTCGGAGCACTTTGGAGTATCTGGCAGGGTTCCTGCGAATACTGTTTTGAGCACAATTTTACCGTTTACCTTTCCGTCGAACATGCCACCCACGCCTGGCTCTCGCCCGACCGCGATGATGGCGTGCGCTTCATTGGTGGGGATCCTGTTTCCCTCCGATGTGTATGCTAACCATCCGGTGCCGGACCCCTTCTGGTCGCTTAAGGTGATTTGAGTTCCTTCCTTCATTGATTGCCAGGGCAGGTAACCCAGCTGACCAGCCACATTCGCTTTGCAATAGACCTTCACCTCTTTCCCGTCCACCTCAACCTTCTCGATTGTCCAGTTTTGCTCCTTGAGGTGATGGAAGAGTTGCTCCTTCTCAACGTTGAAGATAGAACCGTTACCGGTTTGTTCACTGTTTGATCTTGTTCGCTCGAGAGATGCTTTATATCCTGGGTTTAAGCCATCGATCGCTTCCACCACTGCTTGTTTGGGATCTTTGAGAATTCTGTCGAGGACATCTTTTGCTTCCTGATCGGTTACCTTGCTTTTCGCATTTTCTATCTGCTTTTCTAGCTCTGCTCGAGCCCTTTCTGCAGCCTCATATTGCGCAGCCAACTGATCTAGCTTTTCTCTCACTTCTTGATCTGTTGACAAAAATGGCAGGCCAAGACTCCACCTTAAATCGTGAATTGCTCTTTCTTTCACTTCTTGATCTGTTGCATCAGGTGGTAAGCCCAGGCATCTCCTCAGTCCCTTAGCGTTGTCTGCCTTGAACCAGTCACTCACTTCTTGATCCGTGGCAGTTTCTGGTAAGCCCACACACTGTCTCAGTGATTTGCTGTTCGTTTTGACCATCACCTCTTTCACTTCTTGCTCAGATGCATCTGGCCGCAGTCCCAGCGACTGTCTTAGAGACGTTGGATTGGTGCCATCGGATGCCGGTGCATTTACTGGTAAGCCGGCAATAATTCGCGCGGGCAAACCTTCGCAGCCCCAGATCGCAGGCGGCTTCTCGTCTGACCCAGGCGCGGCGTTGCCAGGACGCGTTGCCGTCCGATATAAGTAGTAAAGCAGTGCTGCTCCTGCCAAAGCTGCGCCACCATATTCAGTGCCTTGCTCCCATTTCGGTGTGCCCTCTGGCCGACTGTCATCGATTCTTTCCTTGGACTCCTTGGCAGAGGCGATCAAGTTAGGGTTGACGTCGATCGTTTGAGACGAACCTTTCTTGCTTTGGGGTGGCCCCCACGCCTCCAATACCCACTCATTTACAGCGGCGTTCGATTCCGGCGTTGAGGTAAACGTCTCTACAGTTTGCGAGAATTTATTGGCACCACTGAGCAGATCTGGCCGAAATGAAGCGGTGGACATTAGAAACGTTCCTCCTGCGAGTTAAAATCTGGATAGAAGGACGATCGATTGCAACTGGTAAAGTGGTGGGCATTGAACAAAGTAGACATTTAAAATGACATTTAGTGGGCACCTTGGCGGTTCGCCTTGCTGTTGCCATGTCAGGCTGGTGTGATTTCTCCGCCACCAACTAATTTAGTGAGCGAGAGCCATTGCATGGTTGCGTATGCCAAGCCTGCGAAGATGGCGGAATAACGCAGTGAAAGTCATTTCGGCTTTCCATCTGCAGTGAACTGTCTGCATACCGCGTTTACGGCGATCAGAAGACTGCACCCCAGTCCAACACCTTTCCCAATTGTTTTGCCGTGCACTTTGACATATTCTGATGCTGCCTTGGAGAATCTCTCACGGAAAGCTCGTCCTTCCGGGGTCGGTCTCATCAACAGTTCTTGCTGTGCCTTCATCTCGGCAAGCTCCTTTTCGGCTTGGGCAATCAAGTTGGGGTCGGTTTTCGGATCAGCGCGCAGCTTTTGCAGCCTTTCGTTAGCTGCTTTTCGGCTCGCTTCGAAAATTTCATTGAATGCTCTGTCCTCCAATTTCTCGGTGGTGCCGTCCGTGTTTCTAACCACGAGCAGCCCTCCTTCGACAGCCACTTCTTGTTCTGCAACCTTTTGTTCAGTTTGTGTTCCAACCAAACCTGACGGTTCAACGGCAGTACGTTCGGCTAAAGGTTGCATTGGCTTGACGGTAGCCAATTCAGTAGCAGCGCGCCGTTCGGCTTCCTGATCCGTCTTTGCCACTTCAGTCAGCTTTGCGGTCACGTCAGCATCGCCAGTTAAAGCTTTGGCTCTTTCTTGGCGAGTAGAAATGTTGTCCACTTGCATGAGCATGGAGCCGAATTTCGCATTGAGCTCTGTCAGGGACTGGTCTCTGGTTTGGGCATTGCCGAGTGCATCGAAGAGGTTCTTGGGCAGCTGTGCTTCGATAGTAATTTCGGAAATGGGGATGGATTTTCCGTCTTTGAGTATGAGGTTGTTTTGGTCTCTGTAGAGTGGCTCAACTTGTTGGCCTTTGTGAGTGAATTTCAGCTTTGCCTCTGCGCCCTCAGTTACCTGTAGTTTCTCGAACAATGGGTCGTTCCGCAAACTTGCCTGTCCTTCGATAAATGATTTAGCCACTAGATTGTGGAAGTCTTGCGCAGTTGATTCCTGACCGTTTTGTAGTGTGCCAAACTTGTCGATGTCGGCAGTAAGTTCGCTGAAGTTGACTCTGCGAGATGGTTCGGCCTTTCGCTCGGGGCGACGGCCGGACAGCTGATGTTCTGGCACAACGGTGCGTGCCACATTGACACCCAGCGACTCGGTCACTCGTGCTTCTTGCTCATGCAGTTGATCTGAATAGACCCGGTCAGCTTGTTCGCCCAATTGCACCGCTCTGGCGGTAAGCACCCTATTCAAAATCTCCTTAGCTTCTTGATCGTTCCATTTAGACTCACCGACCGTTTTGTTATCGATAGCCTGACGCAGATCTAAAATGCGCCTCAGATCTTTATCCTGAGCAAAGTCTCCCAGCGGCTTCTCATAGCGAAGCAATTGCGAAGCAACAACCGAAGCACCATGCTTGCCTAAAGCCGTTCGAGATTCAAGAATGCGTCGGTGGTCAGTCAAAAGTTTTTCGTGTTTGCGATCGACCTCCTCTTTGTCGAGAAAGCTCTTAAGCAAAAGATCGGCTCTCGCCTGCTCTGCTGCTGTCAACTTCAGCGCGCCTTCTTTTGAAAAGATGTCCTTTGCCAGAGTGTAGTCGAGTGCAAATTTATGATCTGTTAGATAGCGTTCTTGTACCTTGGCAATAAGCTCGTCACCTGTGAGTCCCAGCCGTGCTGCTTCCATTCCATACTTGCGCACGATCAACGCATCCTGCTCTGCATGTTTCAGTTCATGCGTAATGTAGCCGAGAAGCTCGACAGAAAGAGAACCGCCTTTAAGTTGGTCAGCCGCTATTCGAATCTTGCCTGACCCGGGAATGTGTTCCGCCAATCCAAACATATCGACACCGATTTCCAAAGTAATCGGAGGCAGGTCGGCAGCAGCTAACTGGCGATTGATACGCTTCTCCAGATCGCGAAAGCTCGCCTCATATGGCTGATTCAGTGCCTTGTTTGCTGCATCGAAACGATCCGACTGTTTCACCCACATCTCATACGCTTTGAGTTCATATTCAAATTCACTATCCTTTAGCAATGTGCGCATGTATTGCCTGTCATGGAGTTGGGTCTCTGTTGGCATCGGTCCAGGATACAGGTCTTGCAATGTCTGATCGAGAAGAACACGCGCATCTGATTTGGCCCTAGCGGCCCTCTTGGTCTCGAGCACCTGATCTTTGTTCAAGCTGTCCGGCCAGCCCGGCACAGCGGCAGCAGATTTGACAATGTCTGCGACACGCTTTTCGAGCTGTGATTGACAGAGCTGCCGTACCGCATCCGGTACATCGAAGTCAGGAGGTCGTTGATCCTTTGCTGCTGCGTCGTTGCCCGGCACCCGCTGATCATCAGGCAGGCTCAAAGCTGCGTCTTTCCCAAGCGGATTGGGTGTGGTCGGTTTCACCTCGGCCAAAGGTTTAATTTGGGGAAAAGTCTCAGTTGATAGAACTGAGTACAGCGGCTCGAAATTCCTCATCATTTCTGCTCGAACAGGGTTAGATGGCGCTGTAAAATGTTCGAGCAGATCTTTGTATGACGGTTTTGCGCCCGTCTCCCTGGTGATACGCAACTGCTCCTGATAGAGCTTGAACATCTCGGCAAAAACTTCACTGCGAGAACAAAGATATTTGAGCCGATTTTCTTGTGTGTTGAGGCGATCGGATAAAATATCTCTGTTTTTTGGATCAAGCATGTCCTTATTGAACTGCGCCTTCCAACTTTCGGTTGCTTCTATCTTCATGTATTTGGCAGCGACTTCCGCCGGCGAGCCTTCCTTGTTCAGCCCTGCTTTGTAAGCCTCCTCTATTTTTTGATTGGCCTCGACTGAAACGCTGGTTCTGACGGTGGCGTAGTCATAGAGATGGCCGGTTTCGTGGTTGTAAATCATGCGCACCGGTTGGTTGCTCACGCCGGTATTGATGTAGATTTCGTAAATGCTGGCAGGCTTTCCGGCGAACTCGGTCTGGTTTTGCCTGATTCCACCTTCGCCAACCTTACGATTGGCATTGTCAAAAATCAGCACTCGATCGGGCACAATTCCGGCTGCCTTGATCGCTTCGAGGAGGTCATGCACGTGCTCACCCAGCACCGGCTTTCCTGAGCTTCTCTGCACGATCTTGCCGTTCTTTTCCTCGATGCTCTCTTTGCCAACGCACAGTTTGACGGCATCCTTCCCGGGAAATGCCACCATGTATTCGCCCGGTGGAAAATATCCATCGGCAATGGCTTTCGCCATCTCCAGCTGACGGTATTTCTGATTGAGTGCATCTCGTTCCTGCTGTAGTTCACCAATTTTCCGCGCATGAGCGGCCTTCAGGTTGTCTCTTTCAGCCACAATCTCGCGGTAGCGACGCTCACCATCGGCAGTATCACGCTGGTCGTTGCCCAGTTTTTGCAGCTCTCGCTCCTTGCTGGCAGAGTTTTCTTCCCTCACGAGAATCTCATCCTGTTTACGAGCCATTTGAATTCGCAACTTTTCCAGTTCTCTCTCAATCTGAGCAGACTTAATCGGATCTGGTTTTGGCATTCCCTCGGAAGTGCGATCTGCCGTACCACTAAGCGGTTGAGATAAGGCGGCCGGTGTCGGCAGTCCCTTAGTCACCACCTCTGTCATTACAATTGCCCTGGCTGACACCTCATGACTTTCGACTTCGTGAGCTCTGGTTTTGTATGTTTGGTGCAGTGATTTGGCTAATTTCGCTCGCTCTTTTGATAGATCATCAATTAGCCAGTCGGTCGCTGTTCGGAGGGCTTCTTCCTTCCCTTCTGCACCTTCTGGCAGCTTGAAGTACTTTTTGACAGCGTTGATGGTGGTTTCTTCGGTGATACTGATTGATGAGTTCCTCGGACGGCCGTTTTCATCTACGACTACAGACAACAAACCCTGTCTCAGATATCTCAAATTACTATCGAGTCTGCGCAACTGAGCTTCCAGTATCGTTTGCTGTTTGTGGTTCTGTACCAGGTCATGAGTAGAATCCATCAATGTGTTAGCACGCTGTCGCTCAGGCTCCGAGAGCTGTCCGTTGCGTTGTTTGAGCACTGCCTCCAAGAGTTCAGGCGTCAGTGCTTTACCTGTTCCAGTTTTTAGAGCTGCAGTGCCGGTGCCGCTTTCATAAATCGTGCTGATGCGATCGCGCGCGGACTGATCGGCTACCAGAGAGTCGCCGAGAACATAGTCGCAGGCGGCCTTGACCATGAGCGTGTCCTGCTCATGGTGTAATACTTCGTGCGCGATGGTCGCCACTAGCTGCGGTGCTATCCGACCGTTTTTGCACAAATCTAACTCCAAGATCTCAATTGAACCCTTGCCACTGTGATAGGTGCCATTTGCATTTTCAAGTGTTTCGACAAATGCCAACTTCGTGCGAGGCAGTCCGAGCGAGTCTGTCAAAGCGTCTACCTGTTTCTTCAAGGCTTCTTTGCGTGGTTGTAGCGCTGCGTCCAGTGCTCTGCGAGCTTCTTTCATCTCGTCGGCAGGGCCACCGTTGTCGTAGAAATCTTTGGCTGCTTGGTAGCGTGAGTAGAGTTGATCCATGTTAGCCGGCTCACTAAATTGCATGCCGGCTGTATTTCTGACAAAGTCGAGGAGCTGGTTTCCCTTAAGCAAGCTGCACACAGATGTACCGTCGACTCGATCAGACTGCCAATGCTTCATCAGTTCAGTAGTAGCTAGATCTCGCAATATGGGATCTGTGCATTTCTTCAGCATTCCTACCAGAGCGTCCTGCGAGGCTTTACTCCCGTCCTTGGCCAACGTCTCGATCGCCGCTGCGCGCTGCTCGTTCGTAGCAGCCATGATGCGGAAGGGGCCGCCGAAAAATTCATAACGTGCCGGCTCGACCAAGGTTCTCGCCAGCTCCAGGCGTAATTCTGGTTTGTCTTCAGCGAACTTGGTCAACCGAGCAATCACATCTTTCGCTTCAGCATATTGGCTAAAGTGCTGGAGGATTCTGTCTGCATTCAACTTTCCCTGCTGCCAGAGCTGCTCGAGATCTCCGTTGGCAAGTCGCTGCTTGTAAAGATCATGGCCACTTTTGGGGTCGAGAAACGAGCACTGCATCATCGCCTCTGCTGCTGCGCAGGAGTTGCCTTTCGCCAACTTATTCAGAATCTGTTCTGCTGAAAGTTGACCTTCGCTTCCACCCAGGTCGAAGAGCAGTGGCGGCTCTTTCGCATTCTTCGGCAGTGCTTTAGCTATTTCGCGAACTGCTGTAGTGGCGACAGTCACATCACTGGTGGTTTGGGCCAGCTTAGCCAGTCCCGAAATGTCCTTGGCTTTAGCCAGACGCTCAACTTCGGGTGGCTGCGACAGTGGCGTGAGCAACTCTTCTAACTCTCTTTCAGTCTCGGCAGACTTAATCGGATCTGGTTTGGGCATGCCTTCGCCAGTCGCATCCGACGAACCGCCCATCGGCAGAGACAAGGCGGCAGGAGACCTATGATCGGTGCGCCCATCTGACTGAGTGAGCGGCGGTATATTGTGGTGCTTCGCTAGATCCACCGTATCAGTTTCGGTGCAGCGTGCCTCTTGTTCATGAAAAAGCTTGCGATAACCGAGGTCGGCTTTGGTGAGACATTCCATGCGGCTTTCTTGCAGCGCCGGAATGATCACGCGTCTGGCTTCGGCTTCATTCCAGTCAGTGGCTGGACGTTTATTAGCTGCAATGTCTAGATGCAGCTGCACTATTTTGGCCACATCTTCAGGTACGGGTTTCGTGCCAAACAACTGCGTTAGCGTCTCAGGTTTGGACAAAGAGGACATAATCTTGGATAGACCGGTGGGTTGAGCGCAGATGTCTATGGCCAAGCTTATTTTCTCAGCGCGTGCCAGCTCGCGATGAAGCTCAAGCAGCACTTTTGGCTGCGCCTTGATGGCGCTTTCCAATTCGTTGGCGCGTTTTAGCTCGTCTTTTGTCAACTTGAGAGCGCCTGGAGTAGCCAAAATATCTGCAGCGTAGCGTTCTGAGAGATTTATTTTGAACTCTTCTTTGTAGCGCGCTTGCATTTTTTCGAGCAGGGCTTTGCCAGTTGTGCCATCTCTGGCTTCCTCGGCGGCGTACTTCCTGATAATGAGCGAGTCTTGCTCCGCGTGCTTCACTTCATGGCTGAGCGATCCGAGAAAATCCTGGTTAAATCCTTTGACGGCTTGTTCAGGACCGATAAGAACCTTTCCTTGACCAGCCAGATAGCCAAACTGGGCTCTGACAAGGCTTCCCGGCTCTGGCAGTGGTGCTAATTCAAGCGAGACGGGAGGGAGGTTTTTCTTCGCCAACTCCAGGTTGATTCTCTTTTCCATTTCTGCAAGTGGTTTCGCCACAGCGCTTTGGATTGCGTGCCATTGGCTCTCCGCCTTGGTTCTCAGTTCGTGGCATTCGTTATACTTCTCTAGCGCCGCAGGGTCTTTGTCCAAAATGCCGCGCATGTAATTCGCATCTTGCCATTGCTGTTCTGTCAAAGGGGTGCCTAACTTTCCCTCGATTTGCTTGCGCCTGAGTTGAATGATTGGCGCCTTTTCGCCAAACTCTTGGATGGCGTCGATAGGCAGCTTTCCTTTCTCCGGCCACTGATTGGCTACTTCTGCTAGCTGTCCAACTATCTTTGGTAAAGCGGCTTCCAGTCCGGATTGTGCTTGTTGACGCACTTTGTTGTCGACGTCCCAATCGGGCTTTGCCGCTCGAACCTTCATTTCGGGCTGAAGATAAATATATTCGCCCGTGCCGTTGGGCGAAGGAACGCTCACAGCTACTCTTTCCCTGTCTGGGCTGACCAAATAAGTTTCGCCATTTTCTCCCGGGAATTTCAGCCAGCCTTTCACTTGGTTAGGGCTCAAGGGGTGTTTGCCAACAGTGGCATCAATATTGGATAGCGCAAGTTCCATCCCGTGTGCCCTCGACACTATTGTCTCGGGGTGCGCAGGCTTACCTGACGGTGTCGCATCCAGTGGGGCGGGTTTTTCTTTGTTTGCCGCTTTGCGTAAGGCATAGAGGAGAGCGAGCGCACCAGTCCCGATCAATGTAGGTACCAGGTATCCACCGTCGTCGTCTTCGGGTCCTTTACGCATGATCTCGCGCACTTCTTTGGGAATGTCGCCTTTAGAGGCTTCTGCTACGTTGGGCAGCGCGTCCATCAGAGCAGTTATGTGTTTTGCCATCTGGTCACTGACAGGGATGGTCTTGGTGTGGTCGAGCAATCCCTTGGAGCCGGTCACTTCTATTTCAAGTGCTCCATCTTTGTTTTTGCTTAGCGTGACGGTGTCGACCTTCACGGTTATCCAGGGCTTGATGCCAAATAGGGGATCCTCGCCAGGATTCACCTCCGCTCTGATTCCGGATATGTTTGAGAGCTTTATCGTTCCATCGGGCTCGAAAGAAATGTGTGCTCTTGGAGTGTTGGAAATAGTTATCTTCCGGCAGCCAGTGTTGGGATCCATATTGATCTCTTGGGGTTCCTTGAATTCGAAAAGCAGCGACATCTTGTCGCCGCTGTCATCTGCGCTGTCGCCGACAAGGCTAATGCGCTTAGCCTTGTTATCGCGCAGGAGCTTGGCCGGCTCTTCTCCGAATTGGCCGAAGGCGTCCTCCGACACAGAAAATTCCTTCGGTTTAGCTGGAGCAAAGAAAACCAGGTTAGGCAAGGTTGCTTCCGCATCGGTCACTGCTTTGACGATCGCTGGTGTTTCAGATGATTTGCTGGCCTGTTGTTCCCAGATGCCGGATAAGAGTTTGATCGATGAATTGAAAGCTTCGCAGCCTAGATCAGATTTGCCTGAGGCAATTCCGTCTGTAATCGAATAGATGTGAGCTGAACTGCTGGTCAAATCTGGGCGAAATGAACCGGTAGACATATGCTATCTCCCTGCCGCTGCGCTGCCGATAAAATGACGATTGAAACTGACATTTAAGTGACACGCGGTGGATAGCACCGCTGATGAGGGTCGGGAAGCATTAGGTTATTGATGGAACTTTGCCGTCGATGTTCGAGACGAATCAGCGATAATTATCTTTGCGTCGGAGATTGGTAAATTCATGAAGTGGTACTTGCTATCTTGTATTGTGACGATCATGACGGCAGCCTGTGCCGTTTGCGCCGTAGCACAAATCCAGGTGAAACGGCAGAATATTTTGAATGCCACCACTAACGCAGCGCAAATACAAACACAGCAACGCCTGAATCCCGAAAAAACTTGGTTGTTTGCTATCGGTATTCTCAAGTTTTCGAACAACGTTTCATGGAGTTCCCGCAACCGCCGCGACTCACAAATCGTGGCGCTGTTTAAGCAGCGCGGCGTTCCATCAGACCATATTATCTATATTGCGGATCGCGCCGGAACTCTAGCAAATATCAAAAGCAGATTCAGCCACGTTCTTGCAGCAACGCAACCGGGAGATTTTCTTATTCATTACTACACAGGGCATGGTGACGACGGATGCTTTGAAACGGCTAATGGCGGACGATACAATCATGGTTGGATTGCCAAACAGATCGCAAGCAATTTTCACGGAGCCCAAGTGTTGCTGTTAGGCGATTGTTGTAATTCCGGCTCACTTCAAGACGTCGTAAAAAATGCGCAGAGACCGATTGCGATAGCATGCCTCACATCTTCATCGCGAACACAGTCTGGAAATGGAAATTGGACGTTTAGTCAGGCGGTTCTCGATGGGCTCCGCGGCGAGCCATACGTGGATCTGAACAAGGACGGTTGCATCACGGTTGATGAGATTGCCGAGCATGTGAAAGACGACATCCTCGTTTACGAGAATAATCGATCTATATATAGGAAGACTCCGAATTTCAACGGGAAAATGATCGTGGCGAAGACAAAATCGGTTAACGTTGCGGCTCCTGAGCCCGTCAAGGTCTTGTATCACGGGCAGTGGTGGAAAGCAAAGTTGATGGAACGTCGTGCAGGTCGTGGGCGAATTCGCTGGATTCAACTGGGCTATGATGCACCCGACCAGGATGTCTGGATCAGGCTGAACAACATACGTCCGCTTCCGCATACAAAGTAATCCTTGATGATGTAAATCGATGTACACTAAGGTTTGGGTGGCTCGACCCAACCGATTACACAAAATGGCGGGGCATACAGCATGCGTTCAATGACACTGAGGCTCTTGGCCTTTGGGCTGGCTGCGGCAGCACTCACTACACTCGACAGAACCGCTGCCCTGTCATATGATTCGGTAGAGTTTATACCGGCAAGCGGTGGTCCGGGACAATCACTGTCTGATTATCACAACGCGCAACTTGGTCTGGATCTAAAGTATCCGAGCGGCTGGAATGTGCAGTCGCAGCCTGACAAAGACAGTCTAGTCAAAATTGGTGGCAGCAAAAACAATACTAGCGGTGAAGTTGCTGTCAGCGTAAATTCCGATCCAAACATGACCGGCAATAACATGTCAAAGGTCATGCAGATGATGTTTTGGCGGCAGCTTCAGAATTACAAGCTGATCTCGGAAAAGAACATCGCCTTTGGGCCCAACCGCAAGTTGCGTGGTGTGATGGATGATCTTTCCTTTGAGATGAACGGAACGCCTATTCGCCAGCGCTATGTATTTTTTGAACACGGCGGCAGGGTCGTGGTTTTAACATTTACAAGCCCTGCTCAGGGATTCGAGAAATTGGTGCCAACATACAATGACATTCTGCTCGCCGTCACCCCCAGCCAACCAGGCGGAGAGAGAAAAACAGAAAAGCATGGCACCGAGGATGGTGCCTGGCAACTGACGCGAATTCAACCTGAAGGTCTGCCTATGCATTTCGGTTATCCTAAGGGATGGTCTGTTTTGCAACGGCATGATGATCCCGATCATCCCCTGGAGGTAGCCGGTCAGGATGCGGCAGGGCACAACGCTTCGATCGCCGTTTTTAACGGTGACCTCCATCCGTACGCCTCGGTCGAACAGGCGATACAGGGAATCGAGGAGCGGTATCTCAAAACCAAGAGCTCTTACAGGCAAACCAAACACGAAAATATCTCTTTTGGATCGTCGTCAAAACTCGATGGTATCGTGCACGAATCGTCGTTTGAAGATCACGGAGCGATGGCCGCTCAGCGAGCTGTCTTTTTCAGACAGGGCGATAAGCTTTTTGTCTTGATGTTCACTTCCTTCGGCTGGAAGGACAATGAGGCAAATTCGCTGTTTCACAAAATACTCGCGTCAGTTGAGAATGACTGATCGGTCGACAATGTGCGAGCTCCGAGAGAAAAGTTTTTCTGCGGTTCGACAGGTGGTTCTTGGAGTATCGAACTGAATGTATTTCTACGACGCGTTGTATTTAGAACCCTGTGCCGGATGATTCTCAGAGAGAAGTGCGTCTACCTGACCACTCAAGGTGCGCATAGCGGTGCTGAGATCATGCAAATATTTTGCTGTCTCTTGATCTTTTTCCGGATCGATAGCGCCCGCTGTCGAAGTTAACCAACTCAGGTCCTGGTGGAGCGCGTTCAGCAGTGCACTGCATGCCGACCATGTCGTCAACGTCGCGACCTGATCGCGTAGCGTATATGTATTTGCATCTGCGGTTGGTGGAGGTGGCTGTTGGGAAGCGTATCCATGAGCGACTGTTTCACCTAATTTCAGCGCGGTTGAATGATCGGCAAACAGCTCTGCCTCGCTCATTGTGCCTGTAGCAATGCGCACGAGGTCTCCCAGCAATTCCTTCGCCAGAAGAGGAACGGTCTGTGCATCAATAGGGGTACCACCGACATTCCATACCCGGTGCTCATTCTCAATCGTAGACGCAATCGTCATGAATGGAGCCGTTTGCGATTCCCTGACATCGTTGAGCTTGAAGTTGAGCACTTCGTCTGCAGAAATGACGTAGATGTCGATCTTATCTTCGTATCCCTGCACCAACATTGCCCAGTGCAAGCTACCGATGTGCCCTTTGAAAATGCTGATTGTCTGCTGGGCCTGATAGCCCTGTTCATAGTTCACGGGTTCATATCTGAATTCCGGTGAATGAACGGTCAAGACTACGTGAGTACCGGTGGCGCTGGCGTTGTAATCAGCCGCCTGCCGGCTGAATTCGGCAAATAGTCGGTTTACCCAATCGGCGGTCTCGTTGTGCTGCGGGGCGGGTGCTTCGACCGGCGCAACGCCAGCCGCTTTTGGCGCCACAACCATCTGCTGCGGTGAGAGCGTGAAGTACTGTGATTGGATTGGGGGAGAGTATGGCGCTTCGTCTAGAACTTCTCGCACATCCACATCTTCAAGTCGAGGCGGTGGACCCAGAACAGGAGGCGCTTTGCTGGCCTCTTGCATGATCGCCAGCCACTTGCCAGTCTCTTGACCACGACGTTGTTTCAAACGCTCCAAAATTTCAACCGATCGGTTTGCCTCTTCATCGGATTGCGCTTTTGGTTTGAATAAATTGCCGAAGAGACTCATTGCAGTTTCTCTCAGAAGGAATGACGTATAGATACAGTTATTGTAGCGGCTTATCCTCGGCCGGTGCAGAGATCAAGCCTGACAGTAGCGAATATGCAACAATGGGTTGAAAGTACGAACTGGATCAAAAGATGTCTTCTACTAACATCGCTTACAAGCTATCCGTCTTGGTTTGCGCTGTTCTGCTCATGGCGGGCTGCGGTGGAGCGAGCGGCCAGCTGGCTCAGAGCGACTGGAATCATCAAGCAAAAGAAACCATCAAGTCGATCAGATCGACGTTGGACATGAACAACGCGAGGGACCTGACGGTAGAGAAGCTTGCTGACGCCGTTCGTCAAATGGAGCCTGTAATCGCGCATCCGGAAAGCATGCGGGTCGAGGTGAAACAAGACATTTCATTCGATGGAACTCCTCCGTATCAAACGTCGGTTGGCACCGCGGATATTATTCTGACATTGCGTCAGATTGCGCTCGCTTACGAGCAGCTTGGAGCTTGGGGTAAGGCTGGTGAGGTCATAGACAAAGCGATTCAGTTCGCCGACCGCTATAACAAGTCCCATCCAGAACAGAAGAAATCCTACGTCCCAAGTAACAGCGTCACTGATGCAGAATATGCAGCTTTGTATCGAGAGTACGCGCGTTGTTTGGAGCGCTGCAAGAGTGTTGACAGATCGCGTGAATATAGCAAGCTGGCGCTCGCGAAGTTGAATGAACCAGACAAAAGTAAGCAGACTGGCGCTACCGCGACTCGCTGGCAGGCTGCGATGGCAGATTCGAACCGCAGCAATTGTGCAGTCGAATACAACGCGCTCGGAATCATTGCCTTTGAGCGCGGTGATCCCGCCGCTGAAATCGAACCTTTATTCAAGCGCGCGATTGAGCTGTCGAAGCCCGATTTGCAGCAGTCAGACTATATGCAACATTTGGGATTGGTGCTGTTGCAAGACAAGCGATACGCCGACGCTCAACATTACTTTCAGCTCGCGTCCGACATTATGCAGAAGGAGCAGCGCTGGATCAATTGGGATGGTTTCGAGGGTTCGGCAGCCGGACTGGCGCACTGCTTCTGGTCGGAAGGTAAGAAGAAAGAAGCAATCGCCACACTGAAAACAGCGATTGCAAAGCACCCACACCAGCATCCGCCGCCGGCATCAGAAGCGCTTGCGCGGAATTGGGCGCAGCTAGCGTTTTGTCTGAAAGCAAGTGGCGATCCGAACGGTGCCCAAAGGGCGCTTCTCATGGTCAATGAACAAGCAACCGATCTTGAGCGGTATGCGGCAGGGCTTCGCCAGAGCTGCCACATTCTCTATCTGGCAGATGCGACTGATGCGCAAGCGGCCAGACTTCGGTCTGATTCCAAAGCTATCAGCGGCAATCAGGCAATTCACTTGGACAGTCTGAAGTGTCTTAAAGCAGAGTTTGCGCTATTCCAACCGCCCTTCGATGGGCATATGGGTCCGGTTTACACCAATTAGCAGCATCACTGCGTCCCGAAGAAATCCCGTCAGTTCAGGCGTATTCAAGGCTTCACCTTATTACAACTCCGTCGGCATAGTCTGACTGTTATTAAATGTGTAGCAGCGGTGCCGATGCCTGTACATAAGCCTGTTCTCCGTGAGAATTATCGAGGGCCGACTGCAGTTGATCGCGGATGCAGGCCGTGAGCTCGTCGATCGCTGAGTTTTTGCAGGACTTGTATAACTGCAGATGAGGTAAGACCTCTATTGGCTTACCGATGAAGACAGATGCGCATTGTCGTCCTTTGCTCGTCATTCGTCCGCACAGTTCTGATTCAAGAAAATCTACGATTCGGCAAATTTGGATTGGCGACGTCGGGCGCTGCAAAACTCGTTGAACAATCAGGAGACGTTCGACCCGATCAAGGTCGTGGAGGAATTCGCGGTAGCTGTTAGAAGGCGCGCGCCGAAACTTTTGGTGATGCGGGCTATGATTTTTTCTTGCACCAAGTTCTTCGACGACATGATTCCGCAGGCTGCAGAGAAACTGCTCCGTTGAAGGCTTTTCTCCTGGCTCGCCGCCGGTGTGTTTGCTGATGCGTTCGCAAATGTGTTGCGCCAACGACAACACCTGCGCGTGCTGCGGTTGCTCCTTCGCCAGAGTCCACTTATAATGGCGCGCCAGGCCATCTAACAGGGCTTCCATAGCTAGTTTGGCACGCGTCGCTGGGTCCTTGTCACGATTTTTTCTAATGCTCAGATGCCGCTCGACAGTCTTCAATGTTTTGTTGACGCTAGATTCAAGATTCGTTTCAAGTCTATAGCTGACGCCAACTGGAAGGACCCAGATAGACCGGGGTGAATCGCTTTTGGCGATCTCGTTTTGCATGTTCAGTAAAATGTGCATGAGCGAGCGGTTAATCTCATGCACCGATTGGTCATCGCCAGTAACCTCACCTTCCGGAAAGAGGACTAACTTCGCATCGGTATGTGTCAGAATTCTTTGGGTGGTGTGCATCGATCTAAAATCAGGACTGCCTCTGTTTACGGAATAGCAGCCGAACCGCTGAAAGAACCAGCCGAGAATGCCGTGGTGCCAATCAAATACTTCTCGTGCTACAGCACAATAGACTGAGTCGCGCATGTGTTTTGCCAGGGCGATCACGACTAACGGATCCTGCTTATCAGCGTGGTCGATAAGGACAGCCGCCGGTTTGCCTTTCAATACTTCCAGGGGGTGATCTGAACCCTCTACGAATTCGAAGGTCAGATGAGCCACGAACTTTGCGTAGACTGGAAAAAGAAGCTTGCAGAGCCCGATTATTGCTTTGTTCGGCTTAGGTGGTTTAAATTCGGACAGATCTGACATTTCGCACACTCAAGTCGGAAGATCTTTGTGGACTGTGCTGAGTTGTATATATCGTAGCAACTACCGAAATAACCGACATGCTCTATTAGGATGATTCGTGACCAGCCTTAGGACTGATCTCAGGATCAACCAAGTTGCCCAAAAAGGGGAACTAACTGCTGTTCAGAAGTTTTCTGTGCTTTGTTTTGTAAACGCGCCCATGCGCTCGTTCAAATAGACAAAGCTCGAATACACATCATTGTACGCGTCGCCCTTCAAGTGTTTCAGCGATTCCATGTACAACTCGTATGCTTGCTCGTACTTGTGCTGCGCCTCATAGCACTTGCCGAGCGCGGTGACTAGCGTGGCTTCCTCTTCTCTGGGTGCGGAGTTAGAGCGCCAGGACTGCAGTGCCTGCTCGAGTATCGCCTGTGCACCAGTGTAATCGTGGCTGAGCATTAGCTGTCGTCCTTTATGACACAACACGTCAATGGACTTTCTGAGGGCAGCGAATTTGTTGTTGTTGCTTATCATTTGTACTTCATCAATCGGCGTCGAGTTTCCTGTAAGCATGACACACTCTGTATTGTGTATACCCATCAAAGGTAAGAGCAAGGCAATCCACCGCACGCAGGCAGAGTCCTTGTTAAATTTGCGTTGCTGTCAACATACACAACCTTTACCTGTACTACAGATTGTTTCTACAAACGGCCATCACAATCGAACCATCAGATTGGCATGGAAATATCGAAGGTCTGAAGAAACTTGTTCTTCAGCGAATCCGTGCCGGAGAAAGCGGAATAACCAGCTTCTTGTAAATTTGCGAGGTCGAAAATGTATCACATCATCCCACTTGAATTGAATTGCGAATCGTACCAATCCCGACCGAGAACGCATCACGATGATCCGGCATTCAAGCACATACCGGCTGACCTCTGGGCAAGATGCCTCGAAGACAAATGGGGTTCGGCAGACAGTCAGTCCCAGCCCATCTCAGCCTGGGAGCAGAACGCACGCAGTCGGGCCTTCCTGCGATTGAATGGAGTGTCTAAGAAAAAGTCGCAGCAGCCAGATCTATCGCCCAAGTCGACACTGAATTTCTCGCAGAGCAAAAGTGCGTGCTCACAACTAGGCATCGCTTCTTCGCTCAGACTCAAGACACATATGTTGACTGACGCTACGTCTACTTTGTGGTCTAGTTTGTCACGCAGGTTTGCAGCATTCTAGTGCAAGCATGGGCAATAAGCATTTGCGGATCAAAGAATCAATCAACAGCGCAGTCGGCGAAGTGGTGTCATTTTTTCTTGTACAATTTCATCACGATAGGTTTGCAATAAAGTCGCTTGGAGAACAGTCTTTGAAAGCCAGATTCCTGATAGCTCTTGTATTAATTACGTTCAGTTGCGGCCACGGTGCCATTGCTAAAGGTAATCTCGATCATTTGAAAAGTTGGGCGGGAAAGTATCCATCCGACTCCAAACCGGGTTTCTTCGCCGTACAGGACATCAGACAACCTCTGATGCGGCTGCTGAATAGACACGACTTCAAGTTGCTCACTGATGAGTATTCTGTTGAAACCCCGATCAAACTTCTTGGCGATTATTTGTGCGCCAAAGATTGTCGACCGCACAATTGCGGTGATGAAAATGCTGCCTTCGCCATCAACCTTCAGGACGGCTCTATCTATGTGATGATGCGTTTGATGGATGACCGTGGAAAAGAGAACTTGCGCTGGTTCAATTCCATTGAGAAATACACAACTCTGCCTCAAGCCGTGCGCGACTTCATGACCAATTTCGGCGCTGAATGACAAAGCCGCATGCGAGCGCTATGGGCCGATTTGGTTGGGTAGCATCGTGCTCGTTGCGTTACCGGAAACTTTTGCCGGTGGCTGTGGTTGTATGCATCTGATGAAAAATTGCAGATTTGCTGTATTGCCGCTATAGAAGTTGTGAGTGATTGGAATGCTAGTCGCACCAGGGGAATCAACAAATATGACGGCTGCGGGATCCGTCACGGCTAGTCCGCATCCACGAATTTCATTGTTCGATATTGATTCAGTGCCCAAGCAACCCGGTGCATATACCGCCTGGTTTTGACATTGGGCGATCTGATTTCCATTCACCGTCAGATTGCTTTCTGCTCCAGTGCTAATGGCTGTACCGGTGCGCGTAATCGTGTTTCCACGAGCGATGATTGTCCTATCGCTGTTGAACAACAATCCGTAGAATTGCATCTTATTAATGGTGTTTCCGCTAACCTGAACGTTGGTACAACCGATAGATTGAACGCCTACCGCGCCAGTCTCAAACAGATTATGAGAAACCAGAGCATTCACATCAGAGTCCAAACGCACATCCGAGCCGAAGGCATGAGTCGTGGTGAACTGATTGTCGCTAATGGTCACATTTGAGTCGTCGCTACTGACTACTCCGAAATTAGAGAAATTCGAGAATACGTTATGCGAAACACTAACGGTCTGGCAGCTCCCCAACCCGATGCAACCAGCTACGTCCGTCATTCTGTTGCTAGTCAAACTTATGTTATTGGAAGAACCAAGCAGAATGCCGGAAGTAGTAGAACTACTGCTTGTTACGGAGTTACTTTTGATTGAAATCAAGCTGCTGTTGCCCATAATCATCACTGAACTCTTATCGCTCAACAGCATCTTGTTTGATTGGATTTGACCGTTACATGACTGGGTCACGACCATATCGAGCCCAAGACCGGCATTGAATTTATTGCCTGCAACTTGGAATCCGTTCGCCTGCGACACGGTGAGGGCAAGAGCATTAGCAACTTGGCTGGAAAAAATGATGTCTTGAACTGACACACAATGACCTGAGAGTAGGAGCCATGAAGCGTCATTGGCCGAGGTTAACGTAGCGTTGTGACCGACCACGGATATTCCTGTGGCGGGAAGGATACTCGAGTAGAGATAGTTGCCTGAAGGAAACTCGAGCGTGCTGCCTGGAACAGCATTCGCAGCCGCAAGCGCAGCCAGAATAGAGGCAGTGTCATCTGTGACACCATTGCCAGTGGCGCCGAACGACTTTACGTTAAACGTCCGCGCAGCCTGCGCCGGTGCTGCAACAAAAACGGTGGCTCCAAGCAACGCGGACAAGATCAAAATGAGTCTACGATTCCAGTCCTCATGTTTGCGCTTCATCAATTTCCCTCATTTGCACCGGCAAAGAATTATACCCCCGCTAGAGTTGTTTCACGCGTGCCTCGCAATGGCGCAGGTCAGTCAACGTTAAAGCTTCTCCCACTTCACACTCCGCTTCACACCTCGGGCACTGTGCTTTTCCCTGAGGTTTATCTCGTGTCAAACGAATCGGCGCTTTTCGCTATATTTGAACTCCGAGTACAATCATGAAATTAACTCATGGACGGTGAGGTTATGCAAAATGCATCTGCAATCGAATTCCGCGATTATTGTGACGAAGATCTCTGGTTGACAGAGGCTCTTGAGTGTGATTCGCTCGTGATGCATGACTTGGGCGGTCCGACTGCGAGGGAAACAGTCCAGCAACATCACAGGCGAAGACTAAATAGTGTGTTGGAAAAGGCTGTTTGGTATCTGACAATCCGCCCAGACCCTGATGCTCAGCCGGTCGGAACAATCGGAATTTGGCAAGCAGACTGGCAAGGAGCAAAAATCAATGAGATGGGATGGATGCTCTTGCCGGCCTTTCACGGACGCGGATTAGCAACCGCTGCAGGCCGACTGCTGCTGTACCGCGCTCGCGATGAGCGCAGATACAGACAAGTACATGCATTTCCCAGCGTCAGCAATGGCGCGTCCAATGCGATTTGCAGAAAGCTTGGATTCACGTTGCTTGGTGAATGCGAGATTGCATACAACGGACCACCACGGCCAAGTCACCATTGGCAGATCGATCTGTGGAACGAATCGGCATAACGAAACAGCAGCCCGCTAGTGTCCGAACGGTTTTCCAACTTCCAAACCGTTCATCATGTCTTCCATGGCAGAAGTATACGCTTTTGCATTTCCCAGTTGATCGGCATTGGCGGCCAATGATTCTAGTATACTTCGGCACGCGGCTAGTAACGGGTCGTGAGCCTGACGAGAATGCCCGGTACTTCGGTATACCTGGCACGGGTACTGAGCGATGTGCTAATTTTACGGACGTTTCCCCTGCGCGGTAATGATTCATGCCACTGCCAAATGACGAGAAAGTAGTTGAACTTGCAAACAAAATGATGGCTGTTTTTGACAAGATCTTTGGCGTTCATCCTGGCTTTCGTCCTGCCCATGCTAAGGGTGTTCTTCTTAAGGGAACCTTCACTCCATCGGCAGCAGCGGCAACGATTACGAAAGCCGACCACATGTCTCGAAAACTGCCGGTCTTCGTTCGTTTTTCAAATTCGACCGGGTTGCCCAGCATTCCTGACAATGACCCGAAGGCGAATCCGCGCGGCATGGCAATTAGGTTCTATCTGGCAGAAAGGCACCACACTGATATTGTTGCTCACTCGATTGATGCCTTTCCGACCCGCAGCGGAGAAGAGTTTCTCGAATTTCTCGAAGCGTCAATTGCGAGCGCTCCGGGCACTCCATCTCCGACACCAGTTGAAAAGTTTATCGCCACGCACGCGGCGACTGAGATATTCGTCAAGACTCCAAAGCCGGCGCCTGTCAGCTTTGCCAATGAATCATTCTTTGGGGTACTGGCGTTCAAGTTCACGAATGCTCAGGGCGTTGAAAGATACGGACGATACCGCATTGTGCCCGAAGCCGGTATCAAGCACCTCAGCGATGACGAAGTGAAAACCAAAAATGCTGACTATCTGATAGACGAAATTATTCAGCGCATCAAGCAAGAACCGGTTCGTTTCAAAATCTTGTTGCAGATCGCTCAAGAACGTGATGAACATGACGATTCGACAGTCCGGTGGCCAGAGGATCGCGAAATTGTGGAACTGGGCACGATCGAGTTGACTGGCGAAGTCGAAGACAATGCGGCGCAGCAGCAGCAGATCATCTTCGATCCGATTCCACGCATTGACGGCTTGGAGGCGACGGCGGATCCGTTATTCGAGCTACGAGCGGCGGTCTATCTGATTAGTGGCAGGCGCCGGCGTGCTGCTGAAGTGCATAAGGAAATCGAACCCAGCCGGAGCTGAGTGTTGGGACACTGAATATAAGCTTAGGTTTGCCAAGGAAATCATAGAGCGCGCTAAAATAGCCTCTGCGGCGCTTATGCCGGTTTGCGAGCAGCAGCTGTCACAGCGCCTGGCTTCCCTTCAAGCAGGTTGCAACATCGTGTCACATAGCTCAGCAAGCATTTTTCAAATTGGCAAAGACGCTACAGCCTATAGGCTTCTGACAAAAGAAGGCGTTTCTGAAGAAACATGGAACGGGCGAAAGATGCTGGTCGTCAAGCCTGAGATTTTGACCATGTTGTCAAAGCAGGCCTTCACTGAGATTGCGCACTTTCTGCGTGAATCGCATCTGAAAATGTTACGCAGCATTCTTGATGATTCTGAGGCATCGGACAACGACAAATTTGTCGCGCTCGAGCTTCTGAGAAACGCTGCCATTGCCGCCGGCGGTACTCTGCCAATGTGCCAGGATACCGGCACTGCCATCGTGGTTGCGCACAAGGGAGATCGGGTCTGGACCGATGCCGATGACGCAGAAGCAATCTCCGAGGGTGTCAAGAAAACATACGCGGAATGCAATCTTCGCTACAGTCAGATGGCTCCGCTCAGCCTGTATCAGGAAACGAACACGGGGTCGAATCTGCCGGCTCAGATCGAGATCTATGCCGACCATGGAGATGCCTACGAGTTTTTGTTCATCGCAAAAGGTGGCGGCTCCGCCAACAAATCGTTCTTGCTCCAGGAGACGAAGTCGGTTTTGAATCCGGAGTCTTTGCGCAAGCTGCTTACCGACAAGATTGCTAGTCTTGGAACCTCCGCCTGCCCGCCCTACCACCTGGCGATCGTCATCGGCGGTCTTTCGGCCGAAATGACGCTCAAGACTGTGAAGCTTGCTAGCTGTCATTATCTGGACGACCTGCCGACTGAGGGAGACAAGTCTGGTCGCGCTTTTCGAGACAAACAACTGGAAACCGAAGTGCTTGAAATTACAAGAAATCTTGGAATCGGCGCTCAGTTCGGCGGTAAATACTTTTGCCACGATGTTCGCGTTATTCGTCTGCCGCGCCACGGAGCGAGTCTTCCAATGGGCATTGGCGTTTCGTGCAGCGCCGATCGCCAGATCCTTGCACGAATTGATGGCAACGGTGTGTGGCTCGAGGAGCTTGAGCACGATCCGGCTCGATTCCTCCCGGATGTGGAGGAGAAACAACTGGGAGCTTCGGTAATCAAGGTAGATTTGTCGCGACCGATGCAGGAAATTCGTGCAGCCCTGTCGGGCAAGCCGGTGGGAACGCGACTGATGCTCACCGGAACGATGCTTGTTGCTCGTGATATCGCGCACGCGCGATGGAAAGAGATGGTTGAAGGAGGCGAAGAGCTACCCGAATACACGAAGCAGCATCCGATTTATTACGCGGGACCGGCAAAGACGCCTGCGGGCTACGCCTCTGGTTCTTTTGGTCCTACGACTGCCGGACGCATGGATTCTTACGCTGACATGCTCATGTCGCGCGGAGCCAGCCTCATCACTTTAGCAAAAGGCAACAGAGGCAAGAATGTCAGAGAAGCTTGTGGTCGCTGGGGTGGATTTTATCTGGGCACTATCGGTGGTGCTGCTGCTCGACTGGCGCAAGATTCCATTCGCAAAGTGGAAGTGATCGATTTCTCGGAACTCGGCATGGAAGCTGTCTTCAAGATCGAGATTGAGGACTTTCCGGCCTTCATCGTCATCAACGACAAAGGTGAGGACTTCTTCGCCAATGTTCTCGAAAGTCGCGTGGCGCTCAGCAAATAGCATGTGATACAAGAGCTCGATCACAGACTAGTTGTTGAGGGAGTCTATGTCTTTTGCTTTTACTTGGAAGCATGATTGGTTTGAAATTTCTCGATACGTCTCCATAGTGAGCATATGGCGGCGACAAGCGCGCAGGTCACGAGGTGATAGTGCAAGCGGTAGATCGAGTTCGACAATTAATCTAGGGCGTTTCGTGTTTCTGCCAATATAAACCCACGCTTATACACCTCATCGTAAAAGGACTGGTGAAACGATGCCATCATCAACTAGTGGGCTGGCATTTCAGCGGGCTGCCAATCCAAATGATGTTAACTGGGCGACCCGCCGCACCGAAAAGCAACGGCGTCTTAAACTTGTAGAAAAATGGCTGGACAATCATATTTTGCCTGGCGAGCGCATCGTGGATGCTTTGGAGTTGTTAGTCCAGCCCAATGACCGAGTAGTGATTGAAGGAGACAACCAGAAGCAGGCAGATTTCTTGTCACGGGCTTTGGTTCGTGTCGACCCGAAATTGGTGCATGACCTACATATGATCATCTCCAGCATCAGTCGGCCAGAACATTTAACTTTGTTTGAAGAAGGGATTGCTCGCAAAGTGGATTTTGCGTTTGCCGGTCCGCAGAGCCTGCGGGTGGCTCAGTTGCTCGAAGATGGACAGCTGGAGATAGGCGCTATCCACACATATGTCGAACTGTACGCCCGCTTGTTTGTGGATTTGGCACCGCATGTGGTGTTGGTCTGCGCCGAGCAAGGTGATGCTCAGGGTAATCTTTATACGGGTCCGAACACTGAAGATACGCCCGTTATTGTCGAGGCTGCAGCTTTTCACGACGGCATTGTTATTGCGCAGGTCAATGAAATCGTCGACAGGCTGCCTCGTGTCGATATACCTGGCTCATGGGTGGACATCGTAGTCAAATCAGACCGGCCGTTTGCAGTCGAGCCATTATTTACGCGCGATCCAAGGCACATAACAGAGCTGCAAATCTTGATGGCAATGATGGTCATTCGCGGCATATATGAACGACACGGGGTCGTTTCCTTAAATCATGGTATTGGATTTGATACCGCTGCCATCGAACTGTTGTTACCCACTTATGCAGCATCTCTGGGCTTGAAAGGAAAGATCTGCCGGTACTGGGCACTCAATCCTCACCCGACCATGATTCCGGCGATTGAATCTGGCTGGGTAGAAAGCATCCATTCTTTCGGAAGTGAAGTGGGCATGGAACGATATGTCGCCGCTCGTCCCGACATTTTCTTCACCGGCAAAGATGGCAGCCTCAGATCCAATCGCGTCATCTGTCAGTTGGCCGGTCAGTATGCTGTTGATGCTTTTATCGGCTCGACGTTGCAAATGGATGCTGACGCCAATTCTTCCACCGTCGTTTTGGGCAGATTGGCTGGCTTCGGCGGCGCGCCAAACATGGGTCATGATCCCCATGGAAGACGGCATTCTAGCCAAGCCTGGCTCAATTTAATTGAGAACCCTAAACCGGTCACTCGGGGGCGCAAAATAGTCGTGCAGATGGTGGAGACTTTCCAGAAAGGTGGAGTTCCTACATTTGTCGATTCTCTTGATGCAGTCGAAGTAGGCAAGCGAGCGAAGATGCCCCTGGCGCCGATCATGATATACGGTGATGATGTCAGCCACGTCGTCACCGAAGAAGGCATAGCTTATTTGTACAAAGCTCAGTCAATGGAGGAAAGGCGCCAGGCACTTGCTGCTGTTGCTGGGGTCACCGAGGTTGGCATGCGCGCAGATAGTAAGGAGGTCGCTCTTTTGAGAGAGCGGGGCATAGTCGCCTATCCCGAAGATCTTGGTGTCAGACGATTGGATGCAAAAAGATCGTTACTCGCGGCTCGCAGCATCGAGGAACTCGTTGAATGGTCAGGCGGACTGTATCAGCCGCCCACACAGTTCAGGAGTTGGTAATGGTAATAGGCATTATTGATGCCTATTCATCGCATCAATCGGTAAGCAGCGCATCGTCGTACTTACCGATTGAATCATGGTGGCAATTTCTGGGCACCTTGGCCAGTTCAGCTCTCGTGATCGAAGCTACATTGACACCTAAACCCGCACTGGTCGACAAACGTGGTTCTGGTGCTCACAACGATTTGACACTGGAGACAATGCTCAAATCCGCTATGGTGCTCGAGCCATTTTTTCAAGAGATGGCTCGGATCTCTTCAGGTATGGGTCCGAAATTGAGCTTAAGAGAAGAACTGGCCGAATGCGGCAGACGAGCGGAGCTAGCGACGCGCCAGGCAACTGGTGGCAGCAACTCCCATCGCGGAGCGATCTGGTGCCTTGGTCTTCTGGTGGCGGCAGCAGCGATGCAAGAACGCAAGTCGCATGCCTGGCAAATAGCTGCGACCGCAGCCAAGATAGCGGCTTTTCCTGATCGAAATGCATCCAACCTGGAGACCCATGGACTGGTCATGAAGCGAACTTACGGCGCGGGCGGAGCCAGGGTCGAAGCGCAGACCGGGTTTCCGCATGTGATCGAAATTGGCTTGCCGCATTTGAGAAATCGAAGGCAAGCGGGAGCGACAGAGACTTCCTGTAGACTCGATACTCTTGTCGCTATAATGTCCAGTCTCGGTGACACCTGCCTCCTCTATCGAGGAGGTCTGCCGGCATTAGAGACAGCCCAATCAGGGGCGCAAGAAGTCATCGCCCTTGGTGGCACAGAAAATCCTCGGGGCATGGCTCGACTTTTTCAACTGGATAGAGATTTGGTTCAACTGGGGGCATCGCCCGGCGGCAGCGCTGATTTACTGGCCGCCACCCTATTTCTTGATGCTCTAGATTGTCTCGATTCTGTAGACAACAAAAACTTCGGGTAAGCACAGGGTTATAGGTGAAACATTGAAGGGACGGAGAAATTGAATGGAAACGCTCGAATTTAGATTTTCAGAAAAAAACAAGGGCAAGGCGAAAGGGCGAGCTCATGTTGGTGTAGTCGGCTCGGGAGATCTGGAAGTTTTGTTGGAACCGCTCGATACATCGGTCTCTCAAGTGCGTATTCGCACAAGCGTGCCGGGTTTTTCAGAGCAGTGGAAAGCGGTGTTAGATAGGTTCTTTATGAAATATGATGGAGCCGTTGCTATCGAAATCAATGATGCAGGAGCCACACCAGGAGTAGTGTCATTGCGTCTGGCCCAGGCAGTGGAGGCAAGCGAGCAATGACCACGAGCACCGAGGCCCTTCCTTCCACTCACAGGCCGAAGCGGCGCGACAGCTTTATCGAGCTGAACGGCCGTGAAAGGGCAATTGCGCTTTTTGACCCCGATAGTTGGCGAGAGTTGCTTGGGCCTTTCGATCGCATTGAGTCACCATGGCTCTTGCCTCAAAACGTCACCCCCCAGGCTGACGACGGATGCATAGTCGTAAAAGGTAAAATTGACGGTACCTCTACTGTCGTTATCTCAATGGAGCCTGCCTTTCAGGGAGGCTCTCTCGGAGAAGTCTCAGGAGCCAAGATATCTGCCGCGCTTGATCTTGCCACTCGAGACAACGAAAATGGCATCAGGACCAATGCCGTGCTCTTGCTGGAAACAGGCGGTGTGAGGCTGACTGAGGCAAATCTTGGACTGGCAGCAGTCGCTGAAATCATTTCATCGCTTTTATATCTGCGCAAGCTTGCACCGATTGTCTGCCTCAGTGCGGGCACTGTAGGTTGCTTTGGTGGCATGTCGCTGGTTGCCGCTCTATCGAGTTATATGGTCATGACGGTCGAGGGACGATTGGGCTTGAATGGCCCTGAAGTAATAGAGCAAGAACACGGTGTAGAAGAATTCGATTCCAAAGATCGCACACTGATCTGGGCGATTGATGGTGGCGAGCAACGTTTTTCAACTGGTCTTGCAGATGCTCTGGTCAAAGATGACGTCGACGAGATCCGGCAGGCTGTTCGTGGTTTTTTGAAAGCCGGTGTGCCGCCTGTTCATCGAAGCGAGCAAGTTGATCTTTACCGCAAACGAATTGCGGCACTAGATCCCGCACACCAGTGGAACCCTGAAGATCTTCGCAAAACTTGGCACCGGGAGAATACCAAATGAGCACTGACGGTAAGTTGTCGACTCGCGGTCGTGAATGGTTTGCCGCTTTGGCGGGGCAGTCCGGGAAGAGCAACGATCCACGCGATCCTGATTCAGTCTTGATTGCTGATGCACCCTTAGGAGACGCACAGGCACGATTCCTTTGTGTGGTGCCCGATGCTCGTGCTCGTTTTCCGCGGGCGCGAGATGGCGAAGTGGGATTGGAAGAAGCCTATGCGCTAGCCGCGCACGTGCGCGAAGTGATCGACTCCCACAAGGCGGGCGATCGCCGACCAATCATCGCTATTGTCGATGTGAAAAGTCAGGCATACGGACGGCGTGAAGAAACAGCGGCCATTTATCTGGCGGCCGCAGTTGCAGCAGACGCATATGCGTCAGCGCGCATGTTGGGACACCCGGTCATCGCGCTCGTTGTCGGACAAGCTCTCTCTGGTGCGTTCTTGACACATGGGTATCAAGCCAATCGCATATTGGCATTTGATGATCCGGGTGTGATCATTCACGCCATGCATAAGGAGGCGGCGGCACGGGTTACCAGGCGCACCGTGGCGGAGTTGGATAAACTTGCCGAAACAATTGTGCCCTTGTCCTATGACATAAAAGATTATGCCAAGCTTGGCATTTTGTACGATCTTGTGCAGGTCAATGATGCCGACAAACCACAGCCGGCGGATGTGGAATTGGTTAAAGCGCGGATTTCAGCTGCTGTAGCTGACGCGCGACGGCAACCGAAAGATCTTAGCTGCCGCTGGTCGTCCGCTGCTGCCGCCACTACTCGCAGTGCCACGCTTAAGACTCGCGAAGCTATGTTTGCTCAATGGTCGCAGACCGGCTAAATCTGGCAAGACAGGAAAGGTAGCGGAAGCGGAGTTCCTACGACCATGGTCAGAATCAATCCCCCGTGTGCACTCGTCAAACCCCACGATTTGCTGGAGCTGAGATCTCCAGAGAGCATCCATGATCTGGAGGGCGCACCGAGCTGGGTGCATCAGTCACTCTCAGCCTGTCCCTATGTAGTAGTACGCCGAAAGCTTGCGTCGAAGAATGGTATCGCAATTGGTGTGCGCGGGAAAGCCCGAGACCAACGGTGGCCAGATACTGTCAGCCGCGATCAGGTCAAGACTAAAGTGTCGCCTTTTGAGCTTCGTGTTGGCACAACAATCGCGCCTGAGCGGCTTGAGGCAATACCGGCACTACGCCACTTACTGGCGCTGGAGAAAAACTGGTGCCACCTGGATCTTAAGTGGGGGCCGGGCGGTAGCGTCGGCTTCGAATTGGCATCCGCATATCAGGTGGCAAGTCCTTTGAGCGATCTGGATATTGTACTTTTCGCACCAATTCCTTTTGACTATGACTATGCGCGCTCCTTACTGTTGACTGTTCGAGAGATTGCTGCGCGCATCGATGTGCTTGTGGAAACACCTGTATGTGCTTTCTCTCTAGATGAATATGCTGACAGTCAAGGTCGCCCTCTTTTGCTTCGCTGTCACGATCAGCCCCGCATCGGAGTCGATCCTTGGCGCATTGAAAACGCACCAGGTTTGGACACCAGTTTGTTCACCGAGTTGGAGACGCCTGTGTGAGCATTTGTTTTCTTTTTCCGGGACAAGGATCGCAAAGTCCAGGCATGCTGAAGCGCTTGCCTCAGCATCCAGCCAAAGAATCTACGTTTCGCCAGGCAAACGAAATCCTCGGCCGTGATGTTAGCGAACTCGATTCGGAGGCAGCCCTTGAGTCTACGATCGCCGTTCAGCTATCCTTATTTATTGCCGGAGTAGCAGCAGCAAGAGTTCTGGAAGCGGAGGAAGTGATACCGGCGGCAGTGGCTGGCCTCTCAGTGGGAGCTTTCGCTGCGGCAGTTGTTTGTAAGTCTTTGGCATTTGCCGACGGTATCGCTGTAGTTGAGCAGCGCGCTCAGCTGATGGAAACCAGCTTCCCTTCAGGCTACGGTATGGCCGCCATCGTCGGGCTGACTGAACAGAAGGTCGCCGAACTGGTCAACAGTTTCTATGAGCAATCCGCTCCTGTTTTCGTCAGCAACATCAATGCACCCAGGCAAATCACCATTTCTGGTGCACTTCAAGGTATAGAAAAAGTGGCCGAAGCAGCTTTGAAATGCGGAGCTCGTAAAGCTGAACGTCTTCATATAGCCGTTCCATCGCACTGCCCTCTTTTTCAGGCAGCAGCTGAGACACTGCAAGAAACTCTAAAACAGGTCAACGTGGATAACCCATCTATTCCTTACGTGAGCAATGTCAGGGCCCGCCGATTACGGACCGCTAAGAGTGTGGCTGAAGATCTGGCTAATAACATAGCCCATGGAGTTCGCTGGCATGATTCAATCTCCCTTCTCACAGAGTTAGGAACTGACATTTTTGTCGAAATGAATCCAGGCAATGTTCTTTCCCGGCTTGGGTCAGAATCATTTCCCCATCTGTGTTTTATAGCCCTTGAAGACAGTTCACCTGCATATGTAAGTCGTCTAGCGCACTATCGCCAGAACCTCATGTCCTAATTTCCCATAGCCGAGAAATTGATATTGTGAAGCTTTGCCAGAAAGGACAAGCGCGGGTTGATCTTGCCGAGTTAACTAATGATGTATAGGCGGTCGTGGATCGCCATCGGCGCGGGTGACGGACATCGATGAATGTATGGGCAGAAACTGCGACAAGTAATCGCGTCGCCGAGTCAATTGGCTCGTACTTAGATTTATTGGTGCGGCTCGACCTGTTAAGATCAGCAGGGCTTGGAGGAATGCAAAAGTGTACTGGCTAATTCTTATTACTGCTGGCGTAGCGGAAATCATGATGGCAGTTTTTTTCAAGTACGCTGAGGGGTGGACGAAACTCTGGCCGAGTATCTGCGGTGTTGTGTCCGCCGGTTTGAGTATGACTCTTTTGACTATGGCGCTGCGCGGAATGACAGCATCGACTGGGTATGCAATCTGGACCGGCATCGGCATTGCAGGAGTAACAACCTACGGCTACTTCTTCTTCCATGAAGGCATGCCTCCGCTGCGCCTTCTGTGTCTGCTGCTTTTGCTTGGAAGCATGGTTGGTTTGAAACTTCTCGATCCGTCTCGATGATGAGCACACGGCGGCCGAAAAGAGCGCATGTCGCGAGTTACGATGGTGCTGAGAGGAAATTCGTGCAACCCTGTCGGTGGATGATGGCATAGCGTTCAACGTTCACAACGTCCAATAGTGCAATCGGTAACCCCCGCGATGGTATCCGCAAAAGATCACATCGCTGGAATAAACTAGATGCGCGGCACCAAGTGGATGTGATTTTTCGGCGCAATCACACATGTGAATGCATTGTTGCTCGAGCGATTTGTGATCGATCAAGTAAAGCGAGCCGAAGCGATCCACGCAATACATTTCCCCACGTTTCTCAATGTACATCACCGGACTGGCACCATTTCCCCATGCAGGATCCATATCGAAAGGTGCTTGCAACAAAATGGAGCCATCCCTCAAGCTTAGCCTCGCAATGCCGCCGCCCACAAGACCTGCGTAGTCGTCTTCGTTTGTGCTGGTTGGTGAATAACCACATGCCGTTATTTCATCATCATTGCAGAAAAGCAGTTTGCACCAGAACGGCAGTCTTTGCAGCCAATGTAGCTGACCGGGGACAATATTGCCCTCTGACTCAACCAATGGACAAAAGCCAAGCCGCTGACCAGCTGCGAAAAGCAGGTGTTGCTTCTCTGAATCAACGTACAAGGCCGTTACAAATCCGAAATTTTTAAAGTGGCACCGCCCTGGCAGTGTGATCAGGTCTTGCGCTGTTGGTGAACCACATTTAGTGTCATAGGCTTGCAGAAATTCCTCGAGATTCATGGAAATGAATATTCCCGGTTTGGCCGGTGTTTCGATTTTGAAATTACCGGAGGAGCTGCTAATCAGCCGATTATTCACCAGATAGGTGTGTTCTGCATCTGGGATCCATCGGAAAAGACTTTGAGGCAGAAGTTCGAGATTGAAATTCGAATCGTTTCCTTTCTTGCCTGCAGCGAAACTGTTCTCTAGTGCGCCAAAGTTACGTACAATGCCGAGATGATTGACTGCATAAAAAGCCCCGGATTTTTCAAATAAGATGTCGTGAAAGTCTAGATCGAGAAGAGCTCGATCGTCAGTCAGTGGCTCGGCCGTGTCATAGAATCTGGCTATGTTATTGAGCCTTTCTCTCTCCAGATCCGGAAAAACAATTTGCAGATTGCGATCTGTATTTCCTACAAACAGCATCCCATTATGCGCACCCAGATAGCCGATACCAGTCGGCGGAACCGAATGCACCAGTCCTTGCGCACTGACGTCAATTATCTTGTGGCTTGTGGCGAAAGTTTGCATGCATGCAGGTTCGGCGGGAGAGCTCGCCAGTATACCGCACGCGGTCGAGACAGAGCTACAGTCGGTTTCAATTGATGAACCGCCGACAGAGTTGGATCAGTTGAATAGATTTGCGTCACGGGATGACGCAACCAGCCAGCTTATCAGTCCGGGCGTCGCCAGCCCGCCTAGTACGCCGGATGCGCCGCCGACAACTTGCTTCATCCCCCTTTGCCCGCCAGTTTGTTGCCACTTCTCGAAGCTGCTGGCGGACAGGTGCATGAAACCCAGTAGCATCGTGGGTCCGCCCCAGGCGATTCCGAGTATTTCCATTCCGTTGGCGATGACATTGAGCAACGCTTCGATATTTGCCAGGTTGTTCACCCGCACTGTTCCTGCTGTGTTCAAACCAACAATGTAAGTTGCATCAGCTCCTTGTGGTCCGATAGTACCGCTCGTGGCGCCCTGCAACGCCGGCGCCACACCAGACCCGAATTGCCTGCTCTGACTACCAGTGCGGAACGCGCTGTCATTGCTGTAGTTGCCGGTGGTCGCGCTTGAATTGAATTTGTCAATCCAGGTTTGGGCGTCAGCCGGAATTGCACTGATCAACGAGAGTAAGATCAGCAGGGCTGAAACGACACCAAACATCGCCAGATAACTGGTAGTGGTACGCGTTTGCATAATATCAAACAGCCTTTTGTCAATCCGCAGGGTTCCTAGGGGTGAATCCTTGCTGGAAGAATAACAATCCGTCCCTGAAGAATTCCTGAGTAAAGACGTCTCACGCCCCCAACCGATTGCCTGTGGCGAAAGTTTGCATGGTTTCAGAGCCTATCCCAGGATCACGTGCTGATTAACTGAATTTCTGCTCTGCTACTTTCAGAACATCATTTACAGAAATGGAATGCATGCAGGATTCGGCGGGAGAGCGGACGCATTGCCAGGCTTGCGGTTGGTAATCGACGAGTGAAGTCAAATGATTATTACCTGTCGCAGTGAAGCCGCGATAGCACTCGGGATCACAGTCAGAAGCAGCCTCGACTTTGGCACAATGTGAATAGTTTCGCCAGTATACCGCGCGCGGTCGAAACAGAGCTACTGTCGGTCTCAATTGATGAACCGCCAAATGCATCAACCCTGTATCAACTGCAATAACGCCGCGCATGCTGCTGATCGCATCGAGCGCATCTGCTAACGAGGGAGTCTCAAACCAGGGAATCGAGCCGATCAGCTCTCCGACAATTGATGACTGATCAGGCTGTCCCAGCATGACTGTTTTGAGGCCGCGAGCATTGAGCTCTGAATTGAGAGCCAGCCAGCGTTCAGGCGGCCAGCATTTTTGTACTCCGTCGGATCCTGGAATCAAGGCAATTGAGTCGGTCAGGTTGTGGTTGACAGACGACTCCAACGGTTGCAGCACGTCGAAGGAACAGTTGATGCCCAGATCCGAGGAGATGGCAGCGAGTAGATCATTTATTTTTCGATCGCCATACTTTTCGTAGTATTCCAGAGAACCCCACCAGACATCTTTCTGCAATGGATGGTCTCGAAGATTTATGTGACGCTCGTTTGCCGACAGTGACATCGTTTCTAGTTGTGCTTCCAGTATCACGCCTGCAAGACCGCTGATGCGCTCTGCCAATCCAGTCTGACATGAACTGCGCAACACAAGAGTGGTGTTCAAACCTTGGGATATTAACGCTTGCACTATTGGCAGTGAAAGAACAAGATCACCGAGTCCCCATGAGATTGGCGAAAGATAGACCCGGTCAAGATCGTGGATAGCAAATGGGTTGTTTTCTGGCAAACTTAACATGCTGAGATGAGTAAATAGGTGTAAAGCGACGGTTCAACCAATGTCGTTTCATAGAGTATAACGTCGGGGAATATTCGAGTTCAACGTCTGATAGGCAACCTCATGGCACAGAGTCACTCACCAAAAGAGATCGAATCGTATGAGGCCATCATCCTTGGCGCTGGCCCGGCGGGGATCAGTTGCGCATTAGGATTGCACGAGATGCGAGTAGACTACATCTTGCTAGAGCGTGCTGCTCAAATTGGCGGTCAGCTACAGTTTATTGAGAACACAATTCGTGACTTCGCTTCCAGCATTTGGCAAAGCGGCCATGCACTGCAGGCAGATATGGAAGCACAATGCAATCGTATCGGAGTGAGAATTCGCACCAATCAAAACATTGAAAAGGTTGATCTCGCAAACAAAACTTTTACAGCTGGTGGTAAGGCTTACAGAGCGCGATCTCTATTCCTTGCTACCGGCGCCAAAGTTCGCAGGCTGAGCTTTAAAGGGGATCAATCGATATCGGATTGCATATTATACGATTCCGAAAAACATGAGGAGCTGCTGACCGGCAAGACGGTTGCCGTTGTTGGCGGGGGAGATAATGCTCTCATGGATGCCTTGTGGCTGGCTGAAAGATGTCCGTCTGTGCTCGTCATCAGTCGCTCTGCCCAGATCAAGGCCCGTCCGGATGTACTCAGGGATGTTTTGAGACATCCAGTCATTAGCACTCTAAAGCTCAGCGAAGTAGTCGAACTGACCCAGGAACACGGGCGACTGAAGTTTGTATTCGTTCTCGACAAAGAAAGTGGAAAGATAAAGCAGTATCAAATTGATTTTCTTCTCGTCAAAGCCGGGTACAGCCCCAATTCTGAGCTGTTTGCAGAACAGATTGCCATGGATGACAGCGGGCATGTATTGGTCGATCTCTCGTGTCAAACTAGTCTTCGCGGAGTTTATGCAGGCGGTGATCTTGTGGCACCAGAGGTTCTCCATATTGGCAGAGCCGTTGGACATGGCATTGTTGCGGCGCAAGCTATGCTTCACTATCTTCGTGATGAAGTTTCGGAGCAGCAATAGTTGACAAGAACAGGGGCGCGTTATGACCTCTGGACAAGGTTGGTGCGCCGCTTGCTTGTCCTTGCTTTGCCTTAGCCGGATCCGTAGAACAGTTCGTTTCATCTATTCAACTTCTCCTGCAGTGCAACTTTGCAGAGAGTCACCTATAATTCATGGCGTTCACATTTGGGCTGCAACGCATGTCGCAAATTATTCTTAGCCAATATGACAGCAACGAGCGGGCCGACGTTTACCAGCGTCTGCTTCAGGACACCGATTGGAGGAAAGAGGCAAGCGGTGTTTTCCCCTGGCTTTGTGACCGCCTCTCAAGCAATCTCCAGCCGGACACGTTGGTCGGCGATTTTGGTTGCGGTACGGGACGACTCTTACCGTTATTGTGCGCAGACCGACGCCAGGTGCTTGGGGTAGATTTCTCTCGGGAAATGCTGAGACGCGTGGTTGTTCCTGCCGAAAGCCTGCCGTCCGAATTTTTCCTTGATGTTGTGACCGCTCAGGCCGTGACTGAAGCGTTGGGGCTGCGACGACATGTGTTCGCTGCCGCTGCGCTAGAAGAGCTGCTGCCAGAATTGGGAAAGGCTGGGGTCCGTGTTGATGCCGCAATTAACTCGTTCAATTCTGTGTGCTTTTCCCATCCAGCTATTCCAATTGGCGCAATAGCCCGCTGCCTGAAGCCTGGTGGTGTCCTCTATTTTGCCAGCAACGTCTTTCACCCTCGTGAACTTGTTGTACCTGCAACAGAGCCGTTCTACTTCGACCTGTTTGCCGATCTGTCCACGCCCTATTCCCTTAATCTCACTGGGCTGATGTTCAGGCATTTAGTCAACACACCTGCAGGACCAGTTCCATTTCAAGATTATGTGCACACGCTCGAGATGGTCAGGTGTGCTTTTTCCGCTGAGGAATGGCAGGTACGGGAGGCCATTCTGTTCCCTGGCTACGAAGCGGACATATCGACTGATCCAGCGACCGAACACCTGTTTCCATCCAGTAGTGATGTGCAGCTTCTTGAGCGCGACAATGAATTCGCGTTCTGCAAGATCGGAATCCTGGCAGTACGGCGTGATGAGATCGTGTAGGCATGAATCTTTCGAGAAAAAACTTCCTCATTGGTCCGAACTATGAGTTTAAGTGGCTCGATGCCACAGATGAAAAAACGGGGTCAATCCTCGGGAAACACAGTGTTGTCCTGAATGATCCCTCATCATGAAATGTTGGATTGACCATGATGGTATGGTGTTTCGCGCTTCTGGCATGTGGCTATCGAGTCGTTGCGCAGCAAGAGGATAGACAATATGGACGAATCACTGACGAATTCAGTTTTAGCCAACAGGTATAAAATCGTAGGAGAAGTGGGCCGGGGACGGTCAGCAGCCGTCTACAAAGGTATCGACATAACTACCGGTCACCCGGTTGCTGTCAAAGTACTGGAAGACAAAGTTCAGCCAGCTGGGAAGGCTCTTCTCCGCTTTCAACGCGAAGCCAAAACCGCTAGTTCTCTCGATCATCCCAACATCGCCAAAGTCCGTGATTCTGGAATCTTCCGTGACCGCTTTCCATTTGTGGTTATGGACTACGTAAACGGGATGCTCCTGGGCACTCGCGTGCGCGTCGATGGACGGCTCTCACTGCAAAATGGTTTGCCTATACTTCTCCAAATCTGTGATGGAATGGCGTACGCACACGATCATGGTGTTATCCATCGCGACCTCAGACCGGACAACATATTTCTCGTCGCCCGCAGTAATGAACCTGAACTCGTTAAAATCGTCGATTTTGGTGTTGCCAAAAATTTGAACGAGCACGATCAGACAAGGCTAACCGCCGAAGGCGAGGTGCTCGGCGCACCGGAATTTATGAGTCCAGAAGAGATCACTTGTAGCAATGAGCTTGATTGTCGCGCAGATATATATTCGATGGGATGTTTGATGTTTAACGTCCTCTCTGGTCAGTTGCCGTTTTCCGGCAATAACAAAGTGGAAGTAATGGCTAACCAGCTGCGTTCAGAACCAAAGGACATCTCAGATCCCAGTTGCGGTCGACATTTACCTCCTGGATTGCAGCTTATCGTCAAAAAGGCGTTGAATAAGAATCCTGCCGACCGGCACCAATCGATGCACGAACTAAAGGAGCTACTCCAGGGTTATGTCAAATAAGGACAAAATCGCTCAAGTTAGTTGCGCCTAGCGTCACGAGATTTGATATGCGTTACACTTGTCGGTTCATAAGGACTGGCGGTTGCCCTGTACGACAGGGGAGTAGTTACCTTAGGCGGTATGAGAGAATCGCGCGGACTTAGCGCCCAGGAGGATTTATGGCAGACGCAGCGCAGAAATACATGCAAAAGTACAAGGACTACCTGATGACCGGCTTTCTCAAGTCGGTCGCGCCAATCGTGGTTGATAAGGCCAGTGGTGCCATTGTCACCGATGTTAATGGACGCGAATATTTGGATTGTTTCGCCGGGATTTCCGTAGTCAATGCAGGTCATTGTAATCCGGAGGTTATTGCCGCTGCCAAGGCACAGATGGACAAGTTAGTGCATTGTTCGTCATATCTCTACCACGTGCAGCCAGTGGCGGACCTTGCCGAAAAAATGGCGCAAATAACTCCCGGTCGGCTCAAGAAAACGTTCTTCGGTAATGGCGGCGCCGAAGCCATCGAAGGAGCGCTGAAACTGGCTCGACTGTTCACGGGCAAGCACGAATTCATCTCGCTACAATCTAGCTTCCATGGTCGCAGCTGGGGCGCGCTGAGCATCACAGGCAATTACGCACGCAAAAAGAAAGGTGGTCCCTACGCGCCCGGCATTTCGTTTGCCCCTGCGCCTTACGCATACCGCTCGCTCTGGCCGAACGATCCTGAAGAATGTGCGAGACAGTGTGCAAAAACTATCGACGAGATCGTGCGCTTTTCCACCTCAAACGACGTAGCGGCATTCATCGCTGAGCCAGTTATGGGCGAAGGCGGCATCATTGTACCGCCGGCAAATTATTTTCAGGAGGTGAAGAAGGTCCTCGATCACTATGGCATTTTGTTCATCGCCGACGAAGTACAGTCCGGCTTTGGGCGCACCGGCAAGATGTTTGCAATTGAACATTACGGCGTCGAGCCTGACATTCTGGTTACGGCAAAGGGCATAGCAGATGGCTTCCCGTTGAGCGCATACACGGTGCGAGACGAGATTGCCGATGCTTACAAACCGGGTGACCATCTAACCACCTTCGGCGGAAATCCGGTTTCCTGCGCGGCCTCGCTTGCAAACATTGCTTATATGGAAAGGGAAAAACTGCCTGCTCGCGCGGCGGAGCTGGGAAAATATGTGATGGAAAAACTCCGCGACATGCAGAAGCACGAGCCGCTTATCGGTGATGTGCGCGGTGCCGGTCTGATGATCGGCGTGGAACTGATTAAGGACAGCAATAAGACACCAGCAGCCGCAGAAGCCGAAGCAATTCGCGACAGTTGCCTGCAAAATGGAATGCTCATCGGCGTGGGGGGTGGGTATGGCAATGTAGTTCGTTTCCAACCGCCTCTAATTATCACCAAGGAGCAGATCGACAAAGCGCTGGGTATTTTCGCTGAGGCTGTGAAATCAGTTGCACAACCGGTCGGTGCCAGCACCTAAACTGATCGGCTCAATTTATATAGTCAGGAAAGGCACCATGAAACTATCGACGACAATTCTGTGCACACTTCTTGCTGTCGGCATTACGTGGCAGCCGATCGCAGTCATGGCCAATGCGTCCAAGCAGCAACCCACTGCTAGCATTGACACAATGGCTGACGCTCACCCTGCGCCCTGTCTCAGTTGGATTGACCCACACACCGCTCCACAAGCGGCATTGCTCTGTATTCACGGTCTCGGACTGAGCAGCGACGCTTACACCAACCTCGGGCGCAGACTATCGAGGCGAGGAATCGCTACATACGCCATCGACGTAAGAGGATTTGGATCATGGATGCAACTCAAAGGCAATGATCAAATAGACTTCAAAGCCTGCCTCGGTGATATCAAGGCGACCCTCGTCGCTATTCACCAAGCGAATCCTGGAATTCCCGTATTTATTCTTGGCGAATCTATGGGTGGGGCAATTGCATTGCGCGCATGCTCGCAATACCCAGACCTGGTCGATGGGCTGATTTCATCTGTCCCGGCGGGAAGCCGGTTTCAACAAAAGAAAACCGACTTGAAGGTGGCGCTCAAGTTTCTAGAGGGTCGTAACAAACAGTTCAACGAGGGCGATCAGGTAGTCGCTCAAGCGTCAGGTGACAATTCCTTATTGAAGAACGATTGGGAAACAGATCAGCTAGACCGCATGAACTTCTCGGCTGAGCAGTTGCTCCAGTTCCAAGAGTTCATGAATGATAATCATGATGCCGCCAAACTGATCAAGACAACACCTGTATTGATGCTGCAAGGCAGTCTAGATACGCTGGTCAGACCTGAAGGGACCTGGGATCTGTTCAATGCTCTGCCGACTAAGGAGAAATCATTTTTTGAGATACCGAGTGAGCATCTGGTTCTTGAAGAGGGACGAGCAAAGTCGGCGAAGTACGACAAGCGGACTGCGCAACTTATAGCAGGATGGATCTTTGGGGAGTTGCCTGAACCATCTTCAGATCAAACATCGGCGACTGCCTTAACGCCGCCAGCAGCCAAGAACCCGATTGCACCGGCGAGCGCGATCGGCGCTGCCACCACCAACGGTGCACCTACTGTCCTGATCTTCACTGCCGCATGGTGCGAAGAATGCCAGGCGACAAAAACTTGGATTCCGCAAGCCCAGACAGAATTGAGAGGTGAAGTTAACATCAAGACTCTGGACGTCAGCGACATGGCTAACTCTCAGTTATCACAAACATTCGGAGTAGCGCCGATTCCCACTTGCGTTTTCCTCAATCGCGACGGCTCGGTCAACTCGATCTTGATTGGTCGATGTCAGTTCGAGAATTTTCAGGAACATGCAGCTGCCCTGCTGCGCTAAATGCATGTCGCGCCTGGATCCGCCACAATGCACCATCGTACTGCACATGATCCATGATAGCTGATGTCTTGTAGTCGTCAAATGCGAGCACTGGTATAGTTGAGTAGTTAAACTGGTCAACACTTGGATTGCGAAATTGGATGATAAGCAGACTACGCGCCCGTGTCCAACATGCGGCTTAGAGCTTGATGCAAACGTGCCAGTTTGTCCTAACGATGGCGCTAGCATTGATGAAGAGTTGCAAATCGGCGCAGCATTTCAGCAACGTTATGTTCTTTTGGAGCGCGTGGCAGCAGGCGGAATGGGAGTCGTCTACAAGGCGAAACAACTCGGGCTCAATCGTGCTGTTGCAGTCAAATTGATGAACGCAAATAGCATAAGCCCACAGGCAGTGCGACGCTTTCAGCAAGAAGGCAAAGCCATGAGCAACCTGCACCATACAAACCTTGTCGCTGTTCATGAAATTGGCGTGACCGAAGCCGGACGACCGTTTCTCGTCATGGATTACGTCGACGGGATTACCCTTGAAACACACATGCGACGAGTTAAACGCCTGCTGCCCAAACAGGCTCTGAGCATCTTCACACAAATCTGCGAAGGTCTCGAGCACGTGCATGCCAACAACGTCCTTCATCGCGATTTGAAGCCGAGCAACATCATGCTGATGGACAAAGCGAATTTAACTGACTCGACGGCAAATGCACCGTTGGCGCCACTACTGAATAAACGCACTGAGGCTCACACGGACGACTTCTTCTTGGTGAAGTTGTTAGATTTCGGTATTGCGAAATTGACCGACGAAGGCTCGCAGCTCACGCAAACTGGTGAGGTCTTCGGCAGCCCGCCTTACATGAGTCCTGAGCAAGCGCGCGGCACCTCGGTCGACCACCGATCGGACATATATTCATTCGGTTGCATCATGTACGAGGTCCTCTCCGGACAAACGCCGTTCGCGGGCAATTCAGCAATTGACACGATCATGAAACAAGTCAACGAGCGACAAAAACCAATTTCTGCGCTCGGAGTTCAAATACCTAACGTCATGCAAACGATTATCGATCGCTGCATGGAAAAGGATCCAGACCGGCGATATCAATCAGTGTCGGATCTGAAAAACGATCTGGTGAAGCTGTCATCATGGAAAAGTTTGCTCTATTCAGCAGCAATTCCATTGTTTCATCCAACCCAAGGAAATCGGGCGCTGCAAATTACAGTGGCTTTTATCGTTGTCGTTGGCATAGGAGGCGGCATCATCGGTGCGCTACGGCTGAGCCAACATCAAGCAAGTCCTTTGGGGACAGACAAAACCGTTGGAAAACAACAATCACAAATCAAACCTGACGACTTGCTTGACGACAACGCCATGCCGAAAGGCTCTGAACTGAAGGAAAGAGTCGCATTTGACATTTTGCGCAACCAGAATATGGTTGAATTCAACGCCGACAGCTATCTCGATCCCCCAACCAAAGAACAAATCGCGCTATTAAAAGACCGCCCTTGGAAAAACATCTCTGACTTGAGGTTGAACGCGATTCCGGTCGACGATTCTCTTGGTGATTACGTGCAGGCCATGCCACTTGTGCATGTTGAACTAAACGGAACTCACATCACAAACCAATTTCTCAAGGACATAGCGCATATAACGTCGCTTCAGCATTTACATATCGATGACACTGCTGTGACGGACAAGGGAATCACATATTTGCGTGATCAGAGGAAATTGCTCGAACTTAGTTTGAAAAATGATGACATTGATGACGAAGCCTTAAAAGAGTTGTCCAAATACCACATTCTGCGCAATCTGTCGGTTGCCCGCGACGCGAAGATCAGCAATGCAGGCTTTGCCACCTTCAGCTCTCAACCCGGAGGAGCAGGTGCGTTTGATCTCGATTTTTCAGACACAGCGACAGATGATTCTATGTGCAAGAATCTGAATTCTATGCACAATCTTGCACTCCTCAATCTGAGCGGAACAAAAATCACTGATAAAGGACTCTACGGTATAGCTCGTGCGCACGCCAAGGCAAATGCAACTCTTTGTAAGCTCGTGCTCGATCGCACGAATATTACAGACGCGGGGCTTGCGGCATTCAATTACGGTCCTACCGCCGTAACAGAAATTAGCTTGCAAGGCTGCCCCAAGGTGACGGAGTCCGGTGTTTTGAAATTTCTCAGCAAGAACCCTCATTGCCGAGTGTTCTATAACAACACATGGTATCCACGCTCGTCATCCGAGGCGCAGCACAACTAGGCCGAATTCCGGTGCAAGAAACCATGGCATGTTGCTAGCGGCTATCTCTGAGAGTTGCGCTCAGAGCTTGCAGGTGGTGTTCGTAGTCCGCGGCGAATCGTTCGAGGTTTTGTTGAATTACTGCATCGTTGCCGGCAGCCCAAGTCGTGATGTTTCTTAAGTCATCGGCATTGCGTGCATGCATCCTGGCCAAAACGACGCCAACATTCTGCACATAGGATTCCTGATCGGCAAAGCTCAATTTATCGAAGGAGACCTTTGGTGTGTTAGCTTCGATCGGGCGCACGAGGTAAGAATGCCCGTCGACCTGAGCGTGACCAAGAACAGGACTTGCGGATCCATCAAAATATTGCGCATTGGCAACGACATTGGCGGCATCAGCACTATGCATGTTACCGGGATCTGAGCTGCCTGGCGCCGGCACAACTTCTTTCAATTCCAGTTCAACAGGTGCACCGCCGGGTTCTTTCGGTGCCAGGGAAATCCGATAGTTAGTCATGCCAAAGCTGCTCCCGCTGGAACTTTTCTCTTGCACTGCATGCACAATTTGAAGTGGGTAAGCAACTTTGCTGTTCATCCCTGGTTGCCGGACGTACTCACTAAGGGAGTTCGCGATCGCTGCTCTAGTTTGATCGCTGACGTTGGATGTTTCACTGCTGCTACTTGCCGGAGTCCGATCGCTAGTTTGTGGATGAGAAACATTGCTCCTCTGCGTTTCTTCCATCGCTTGCTGAATTGCACCAGTTGCCTCTTGTGCCGTCAGCGCAGCGGGTGGTTGTTCACCTGTGGCAGCTAGACGGCGTATTTCCGCCAGATAGGAGCTGGTAAGATCGCCGACAAGTTTTTGTTGATCTTGCGTGCTGCGACCAGACCTTTGCGCATGTTCGAGCACAGAAACGGCCGTCTTTTCCAGATCAATTTCGTTGCGCAGATTGGGCGACGTTTTATCGACATCGGTAAAGAGAAAATGCTCAACACCATTTGCATCCCTTGTCACGCCGAAATTGTTCAGATGCGTATCGACTCCAATTTGGCTGGCGATCGGTGACGGCCGCCCCGTCAGATAAGATTCTTGCGCAAAGGCTCCGCCTTGGCTGACGTCATGAATGAGAATGGATGGCCGACCATCTAAGAGAGCCTGCGAATCTCTTCCCAGGTATCGTTCGTTCGGAGTTAGGTCCTGCGAAGCCAATCCACCTGTGTGAACCAAGTCCAACTCCAGCTGGTGTATGTACAATACATCGTCAGAAATTGCTCGTCCTTCGGTAGCTATCTGTGGCGGTGGCGACTTTTTGTCGTTCGTCGGCGCGCCAGGTTGTGGACGCCACGTGTCGCTCGCAATGCTTGCCCAGGCGACCTGATTGGCAGAAGTGTCCGAAACCACCGCGGTGGAATCCAAAATGCTTGCACGACTGTCTGGTAAAGATGACATTGACCACGCTCGCGAACGCACCGCGGAAGACGGAGCGAGCAACAATTTCTGCTGGTACATGCATCATCCGCTCCGCGCGTGACCACTTCGTGACACAGTCGCGAGTTTTCAACCACATTTCAAGTCACTCCACTGGATTACCTTTAGCCAGCACAGTTGCCGTGCTCGAAATCTCGATGAATCCACAACAATTGCATTCGCAGCGTAATGGACAATAGCACCAGGGGCGATGCATCACCTGCATCGCCCCTGCCACATGAATTCGGAACCAATATTCTATCGGTTAGTTCCCGATTGGCATTTACTTAGCATGCGCCATTTGCTTTTTGTTCCACTCTTCCATGCCTTTCTTCATTTCTTCAGGACTCAGATCCTTGATGTGAGTCGAGATGCCCCACTTGTGTCCGTAGGGATCCGTGACCTGACCGAATCTGTCTCCCCAGAACTGGTCAGCAACCGGCATGAGAACCGTGGCGCCAGCTTTGACAGCGCGATTGAACCATGTGTCAACGTCGTCCACGTTCAGGTACAGAGACACTGTAGTTCCGCCAAGAGTCGAGGGTCCAACGCAGCCCATCTGCGGAAATTCATCGTTGAGCATAACGACTGAATCGCCAATTTTGATTTCTGCGTGCATGACTTGCTTGCCGTCTGGACCAAAGCAGACTTCACCTTCGACGGCTCCAAATGCCTTCTTATAAAACTCAATCGCGCCTTTAGCATCCTTTACTGTGAGTCCCGGTGTGACTGTGTGCAGTCCTTTTTCACTATGCTTGGTCATCTGCGCTCTCCTTTTGACGGAACGAGAAATCTTCTGTGAGGGAAAGCCGATTGTATAAAGATTGCATCGCGATCTCGTCATTCTTAGTCAAAAGTTCTCATTCCATCACAACCATTCTTTGAAATGGCCAGTTTGCGCGGCATCAGCAGGGCCACTTGAGCAAAGGAAAATTTGGACCGGGTCAACCCCGTTCAAGATCAGTAGCCTTCTATGTTTTAGCCGCGCGTGCGAATACTCGCCGTTTGGACGTGAAAGGATGACAAGCGGTATGATTTTGCTGGCGGTTATCTCTTGCTACGGGAGCGTATAGCCAGGCCGAGCGTAATTCCAGAAGTTGCGATCGATATGAAGTATGGTGGTCTTGCCGCTCTGATGCTTCAATACAATCTGATCGAGCGGGTGAGGCAAATGGTCCAATTCTGGTCCCCGGGGTGAAGGATTCTGCCTCGAAGACTCGGGCGTGAGACGGAAGTACGGAGTCTCCACAGGATTTGGATTTGCACTGCTCGCACCAGGCTTTGCATACTTTATGCCATAGCCCAGTTCGACGATGTGGTCAGGAACATTGGTAATTTCAAGCACTGTATACAGCTTTCTCTGCGGGTCCCCAGGTGGAATGGCGGTGCCATGCTCGCGGATCAGCTCTTCCCAGGAAATTCGCCGGGTATGTTCTTCTTTTTGAGGTTGGTCTGACGGCTGCGAGCACAGAGCTTCGGCGCCCCTGGTCGCGCTCGGCGTGTCTCGTTTCCCCGACATAATGGATGCGGCATCCGGTCTTTCCCTCAATATCTCAGCGGTTTCTTGCTCATCCCAGGGGCTCTGTTGCTGGCATTTGAACGTTGCTTCGAAGTTCACTGATCCACCCCCATCTCGGCGCAGCCGATGGCCAGTAAATCACTTCGCGTGTTTCAACCACATTTCAAGTCGCTCCATAATTGAGATTTAAATGGTGATGCTACATTTCGCGTCCGTTCAGGATTGGCGCGACTTTAGTTCAAGGCGTCTTTCAATGCTGTTTTGGCAGCCATGTGTTTTCTGGCTGAATCCAACAGGCTGAACTCCGGTTGCAGCCGAGACTCGACGTCATCTAGCTCCAGTATTCTTTGTTGTTCAATCAGGTCTCCGTATAACCGTGAGGGGACCCAGAATGACAGCTCAAGCGGGTCGGTCGGAATATCTTCCGGCGGCTCGAACTCGCGGTCATCTAGTTTCGCAAGTAAACGATAAACATCGCTCACCGCCTCTCTGACGTTGTCAGCGAGTGCATATGCACTCGCTGGCACACTTTGCTCGGCAAGCACTTTGACTATTGCTTGCTTGTACGGTTTATGCCCGCACAGCTCTTCAACAGCGAATCTGCATTTGCCTTGCGTCAAAATGTTCATTCGTCCATCTGCGAGTGGCTCGTGGTTGACCAGCTGCACCAGGCAACCGACTTGTGCCAGTACTCGCCCGTCCGTCATGACTATGCCGAACTTGCGGTCTGTCTCCAGAATGTCTTTCATCATCATTTTGTACCGCTCTTCAAAGATGTGCAGCGGAACGTACGATGTGGGAAACGCCACTATCGGCAGCGGAAAAATCGGTATGGTCAACGACGAGTTCTTGAGCTCTTGCATAACACAGTCCTCTTATATTGTTATGCCACCAAATAGGAAATTATAGGTGAAGTTAAGAGATCGGGTTGCGTACCGACCAGGATCCGCGGCGGATCGAAGGTTTCGCGCGGAACAGTGGGCGGAAAGATCTCCGAAGTTAAGATTATTGATCATTTTTTATGCAAACAGCTTCAGAGCCGGAGAATGGAGTTGTTCAGTGAATCTGGATCGCACGCCGTTGAGCGCTGCCGATTGATTGATGATGACCAGGAAGCAAACGCATGAATCACGACCTTAATGCGATTTGGGCTCGATGGCATGAGCCGGCCGGCAAGCCCGAGCCGCAGGAATTGCAGCGTGCGGCAGAGGCCGTTGAGGAGCTGTACGTGTCGTCGGGGCGCGAGAAGCCCGCCATCGTGTGGTGTGAGAGTTTCTATCAGACGCTCATGCTGCCGTCGCTGATCTTCGCGATCTTGCACAGCGATCTTTGGCAGATCATGTCCGATCAGCTCCTGCAATTGGGGGACGCTGATGAAGAGAGCTGGTGGCGCAGCTGGGATGAGGTATTTCCAGAGATATGGAATAACTGTGGAGAGCCAATCTTCAAGGGATTGAATGCCACGAGCCGTGTGCACGAATACAAACATTTGAAAGACTCGATGGTTGATCAGTTGCGGCGTGAACTTGGTCGGAATTTGCATCAAGACAGGCTGAAGGCGGTGCACGCGACCTTGAAGAGAGAAATCTATCGCAAATTCTGGATCAGTCCGCTGCATGAAGTCGGGCGTGAGATTTACTCTGAGACCATCGATAATGCTATGTCAGAAGCCGGTCAAGAGCCAATTGGGGAGATTAAGGGCGTCATTCCGGAGTTTAACGAAACAGTGAGAACGGCCGGAGAGTTTGCAGTCGCCATTGATGAAAATCTTCAGGCGTTGTGTTTGCGTTTTGGAGCGGAGCCGGCGCTTCAAGGCTCTGATACCTTCTGGACGGCTGGTATGTTCATGTATTCCCTGTTCGAGCATTTCGGGCGCACCGAATCTGGTGCCGGGTTTAAGCGCCTGGAGAGCGTTGCTTGCCCTTGGCTCGATGTGGTGCGCACGTGCAGTGGAATCTTAATGCTCGACGGTCTTGCATTCCTTTGCGTAAAACCTCTGACTTTTCATATGGACGAGGTTTTGCATCTGCATTGTGATAGCGGTCCGGCAATCACCTATTCCGACGGGTTCGCTCAGTACGCCTGGCACGGAGTTTTTGTGTCCGCTGATGTGGTAGAACGACCGGAATCGATCACGGTCAGCCAGATCGAGAACGAAGAGAATGTCGAGGTCCGGCGTGTGCTGTTGGAGCGGTTCGGAGATGCAAGATTTCTCGAGCAGTCGGGAATGACGCCTGTGCACGAAGATGAATTCGGCACGCTGTATAAGCGGGAATTTTCCGGCGACGAACCGCTCACCATAGTGAAGGTAGTAAATGCATCACCGGAGCCTGATGGCAGTTTTAAGCAGTATTACCTGCGCGTTCCGCCTGAGATCGAGACCGCACGACAGGCGGTCGCCTGGTCGTTCGGATTCGGCGACCAGCTGGATTATCATCCGGCCGTGCAGACCTGACCCAGCAACGATAAGGGGGATAGGCTCCTTTGGAATAGAATTGATATTGAATATGGTAGAGAAAGGACAATGAAGCAATGGCGAGCCGAAGGGTGACCGAACTTACTCAGATTGACCGCTGGACAATGAGGTTGCTTTCTGGTGCTATCTTGTTTTCGCAGCTCGCCCTCTCTAGCTGTGCGCAACTCATGGGGGAGCCTGATTGGGTGACACATGCGACCGCAGCCCACGAGGCATTCAAGATTGGCAATTTCGCTGAGGCCGATAAGCAAGCGAAGCTTGTATTAGCGGCAGCCGACCGATATGGCGGCAAGGTGCCACCATCGGCACCCTCGCCGAGCTTTGAACTATTTCCTGACCCGGCCAAGGATTATACGGGAAGTCTAATCGAGCTGGGAGAATCTTATGAACGCTTCAAGAAGTGGAATGATGCAGAACAGTTTTATCGCGAAGCCCTTAAGTTGGAAACAATCAAATTCGGTCCTTCTAGCCCGGCTTCAACCATCGGCATGCCAGCACTTATTGATCTACTGAAAAAGACCGGTAGAACAAAAGAAGCAATTGAACTGCAAACGAAGTTGGTATCGATCGAGAATGCTGATGCCGCGCATGACGGTGGCACTTTGGTCCGTAGGCATGCTCTTCAAGAACAAGCGAAGCTTTCCAGCCTGAAGGGCAACGCGGACGGTGAGGAAGGGGCCTGGAAAAAACGAGTTGATCTATATAAGAGCGAACTTTTAGATAAACAGAAGTTGGCCGAGACTAAACAGGCGAATACCGAAGCTTGGAAGCACCGTGGTGGCGTGCGCACTTTGAACATCATCCAAAGCCTGGAAGATCTGGCACGCTACTATCATCAGCGAAAAGAATACGCCAAAGAAGAGGACGCCCTTGTGCAAGCTCAATCAGCGCGACAAACAGTTTTGCCAGATGCTTTGCTGGGGCAAGGTTGGGACGATCTAGCTCGAGTCTACGCTCTCGAGCACAAAGACACGGATGAAGCAAAAGCACTGGAGCAGGCGATCAGGTGCCTGGAGATCGACAAGCTCCCTCAGCAATCCTATTCAATTGCCTTCGCATATGAGAGGTACTCACAGGTCCTGCAAAAACTAGGGCGGCCCGCCGAAGCGCGCCAAGCAAAAGAAAGTGCGCACAAAATAGAGCCATCCGCATTTTGATGCAATACCAGCAACGCAGGACTCCTAGAGCGTCCGATTGCCGACAACTTTGTTGATTTCTTGGCTTGGTAGTTCGTTCACGATGCTTTCATACCATTGCCCGATCTTAGTATTGGACTCCGAGTCCTTCACTGCATGCCCAGACGCGATAATCGAGCCGTCCTGCTCAAACTTTAGCGCTGGGAAATACCCGCCATTACCTGCAATATGATGGTGCATACCTTCGTCTATGTTTTTCATCAGACGCTGTACATTGCTCCACTGATTCGAGTCCATGCAGTTTAGAAGATCTTGTATGTTCTCACCATGGTAGGCATCAGTTACTAACTGAATTGCTTTGTGGTTGTCGTCCAGTTTTTGAAACTCTTGCGTTTTCATTTGCCAACTCCCTTCGATCAGCGCCGTGCTTGAGACAAGCAGACCTTAGGTCATGCACAGTGACTTGTAGGTGACATATTTCGTGGAGTGATGCTACCGCTCACCTTAACTTGAATTTCGAGCGTCGATTGAGTTGATCGCTCAGGAATTCTCCTGATTTGCAAGCTAACCTTGAAGTGTCTCCCCCCCCCTTAAAATTGCAGGTTAGTAGCATGTCGCAATACGTTGCACCGCCTTTGGAGAGCGCTCCGCATCACGATCCTGTGCCTGAAATGTCTAAGTCATTGAGGGAAGTCTCTGCCCAACTCGGAACACCTGAGTCTGTTCATGCATGGAACTCCATGACAGGTCATGGTGTCTCCGATCAGGCCGCGATGGCACCATTCAAAAGCGCTAATGGTGACGATTTCACTATTCACGACAATTCGGCAAACGCACAGGCTCCGGCGGACCAGCTGACGGTGAGCCAAACTGACCAGTGGGTTGCTCGAAAAGTCCCCAGCGTGCTCGGAAATGATCAGTATCAGAAGGTAGGTTCATGGTCGACTGAAGAAGAAACATCATATCGACCGGACCCCTCAGTCGGTTACCAGAATTTTGATGTCGAGGACACTAATATTACTAATACCTATAAACGACACTAGGACGTTACCATCGTCTGCTGCCTCCGGAAAATAGCATCAAAGTGAACCACACTTCGAACACATTGACTGTCGGCGCCAGTCTTTGCATGCGATACTTTCAGGTTAGGAAATTCGTCAGCCAGCCGCCGGAGAGCACGATGAAACTTTTTTCTAAATGGTATATCGCAGCAGTTTCTCTTCTACTGATGTCACTCGCTACACCGGCACCATCTGGAGCAACCGTGCAACAACGCAGGCCGTTATATCTGCCTGGCGGCAATAGTCCATATCCCGGCGTTGACAACCATTTGTTCAATTGCATGCCGGAACCCAGGAACCAAGAAGAAAAAGACCTACAAACCAAGGTGATGCACGACGTCATTGCTTGCGCTGGGAAGTACGGACCTGATAACGAGAGGTTACTCGAACAAGCCAGAGTCGACATAATGGTTTTCTACAATGGGCGAGATGCCCTCGACACTCTCGGCATTAAGCTTGGTGGCGCAGAAGTGCCTGCAAAACCGGGTGAAACTGGACGCTCATGGACGAGCTTGGAGGGCCAGCCGAGTTTGAACAATCCAACAACCAGTATTTGGGTTTGGTCACTCGATCAGTGGAATTCACTAAACGGCACGGTTCCTTCCTCAGTCAACGATGAACAGGTAATGGGAACTACCAAATATGAACTGGGTCATCAGTTCGATGTTCTATGGGCTAAAGTGCAGAATCCGTCATGGCGATCCATAACTCAAAATGATTTGACATGGATTAAGGCTATTAACTGTGACGCTAGAAGCATAGATATTCAGACAGTGGAGTCCGCCAGAGCTAAGTGGCCGCGGTTATTCTTGCCAGGGAAATACGCTGCGAGCGAAATTTTCACAGAATTAACGGCTATGGAGGTAGGCGGAGTTGACCTCGAGGAGGATGAGTGGTTGAAAAGAAACTTTTCTTGTGCCTCTTACTATGTTCACAACCTTGAGCAATCACACGGGACTGCGCCAGTAGTAAGCCTTCCGTATAACTCGGGTGTGTGCAAATGCTCGCAAGACTGAAGCGAAAACTGAATATGCTTTAAATATGCATCTTGCGGCTCAAGATTTCTTCCCGGCGGATCTTCGTTTTTCTGAGCGCGTTGAATTTGATCGGTGACGGCAAACTCTTCGCGGCTTACATATTGGCTAGGTATCGGCACAGCCAATACGAGCATTCCGAAGTCATGTCCCTGCAAGCCTGAGGCGAGGCGGTCGAAACTCGTGTGAAACATGTATTTGCGCGTTTCAGTTTTGAGAGATGTAGAATGCGTAGCATCAGGGCACTGAGTAGCTTTCTCGCAGTCACCATATCTCAAGCTCTGAACCTTTGACGATAGTCGGCCGGTGTCACTGCAAGCAAGCGCTTGAAGCTGCGCCGCATTACGTCGGCACTGCCAAAACCGCAGCGATCCGCAACTTGCTCGACACTAAGTTGCGTCTCCTCCAGGTTTTGTCGCGCCTCGTCAACTCGAATTTGTTCAACATATCTTGCGGGAGTTACTCCGTATTCGCTAGCAAATACTCTAGCAAAATGGCGAGGACTCATACCGCAGTGTTCAGCAAGAGCGGTCACATCAAGACAGTTATGCAGATTGGACAAAAGCCAGGGTCCCAGGTCTTTCAGCTGGTTATATTCAGTGTTCTGCTTTGCCAACAGCGAGCTGAATTGACTTTGCCCTCCTGGCCGCCTGAGAAAGAGGACAAGATCCTGAGCTACTTTCAGAGCCATGGCAGCGCCATGATCTTCCTCGATTAGTGCAAGCGCAAGATCCATGCCTGCTGTCACTCCGGCGCCGGTATAATACTTTCCATCCTTAACGTAAATTGGATCCATCTGCACATCAACCAGCGGAAACATATGCGCAAAACGGTCGCAATAGGCCCAATGGGTTGTTGCCTTGTGACCATCAAGAAGTCCAGCCGCTGCTAGAAGAAAGGAGCCCGTGCAGATTGAGCTTATCCGTTTGGTCCTTTTTGAAGTACTTTTAAGCCATGCAAGAAGCTTGGGTTCAAAAGGATCCAGCATCACGTCACCACCAACCACAATCAGTGTATCGATTGATCCGGTCAAGTCTTTGTAGCACATATCAGCAACCAGACGCAGACCATTTGTTCCGGAGACAGTCTTAACATCTGTGCCCGAGACGACTTCCAGTTTGTAATTGCCAGCCGTGCCGCCGGCCTTCTGGATAACTGCTTCCACCTGGCTAAAAGCATCATGCGGGCCAACCAGGTCCAACATTTGCGAAAGCGGCAAGGCAAGAAAAACGATGCGGCGCATCTCCAACTCCGTAGTGAGAGTGCGGGAAAGACCTCTCAACATTATGGCAGAAATCGTCGAATATATGACATTGCCGCCACAACAAATAGATGCCAAAATTTGGCAGTTGAATTCTATAAACCACTGAGGAGCGCTTCTGGTGATGATCACATTGACGCACAATCCGGCATTAAGCCACAGTCCGGCAACGCAAGAACAAAGCATGGCAAATGACCTTCTCACATTAGCGGCGCAGATTAGTCGACGAGGCTCTCAGGCAACAGATTTACTGAATTGGCGGTATGCAACACAAAAGTTCGACGAAGATCGGAAGATTGATGCACAAACATGGAACGAGATTGAAGAATCGTTGAGATTGACTCCATCCGCGTTTGGACTGCAGCCGTGGAAGTTTGTTGTGATCACCGATGAAAAGATCAAAGATCAATTGCAGGCTATTTCTTGGAATCAAACGCAGCCAGTGGAGTGCTCTCATTTGCTCGTACTTTGCCGTCTAGAAAAGTTGACGCCTGAGTACATTGATAGCTTCATCGAGTTGAAGGCAAGAGCCAGGAACACATCAGTCGAAAGTTTTGCCCGGCTCAAGAAAATAATTCATGACTTCATCGAGGCAAGATCAGAAGTCATGCTCAATGAATGGATGGAGAAACAATGCTACATTGCGCTGGGCAATCTGGTAAACACAGCCGCCTTGCTGCAAGTAGATTCTTGTCCGATGGAAGGACTGGATCCGGATGCATACGATAAGCTGCTCGGGCTCCCGGAAAAGGGATGCCGTACAGTGGTGGCATGCGCGCTTGGTTATCGTGCTGCCGATGACAAATTTGCCCAGATGGCCAGAGTGCGCTTCTCCACGTCCGAGTTGTTTATCAGAATGTGACTGACTCGAATCCTTGTCACAGCCAGAGATGATCAGGGACTCCTTTAATGTTGAGGGGGTCTGTCAGCCCTCTCGTTATCGTGTTTAATGCTACTCGGGTCCCCTTTTCCGGCCGCCTGAGTATATTTCGGCCAGCAATCCGTGATGTGCTTAGCAGCTGGGTCGTTTCTATCTATCGGGCTCATAATCGCGTAATTGGCATCCTCGAACCCTTTTGGGCCGAAAATGATGTAGACACAACACAAAACGGGGCCCTGCGAGGGCGCTCCTTGCGGTAGTCGCTTTGCAATGAGGTGAAATTGCACGCGGTCGGGGGTGGCAAAGACCTGGGATCCGTTGCCGAGCTTGTGCAGCAGCTGCGCGCAAGACTTAATCTCATCGTTAGTAAGCGGTGCTGCCCACTCCGGACTATCGGAGTGTCCAGACCGTCGATCTAAATTGCCATTCAGATCGCCATTCAGGTTGTATTCCCTGATATGAACTGGATCGTATGGCTGCGCTTTTCCGAAAATTGCCTTGCAGCCACCATTGCCCTCCTCGTTCAGGATGAGTTGATCTTTGATTTTCATCAGCAAATACTTGGCAACATGTTCATATTCGTCCTTGCTGACTGGTACTGCTCCGTTGACTAGGGCATTAGCTTGATCCAGACTAATTTGGGTAGGATTTGAGTTCACGAAACGTCCACTAGAAGGCGAAGCTATCCCGGCTTCATTTACGAAAGCCGTCAGTATGAATAACGTTGTGCAAAGTATGAGCTGCAGATCAGGCTTTAGTGTCATTCGCATCTGTTCGATATATTTTGAGACGTTATGAGTAGGCGCGAATTGCTTCAACATGTCTCTCATTTTGATGTCTCACCTCACCAAAGTTTCGCTACACATCTTATGATGTACCACAACCGCAGTCTCTAGGGTAAGCACTGTTGTCCAATGCATCCGGGACTTTTGCGGTGCAGTTCACGACGTTGTACACATGCTCGCGCGAACGCTCTTCGTACCAAATCACAAAATCGCGTCGTGGCACCGTGGGACAAACTCCAACGTCCGTCAGTTGCTCGGCCTTAGATATTGCTGGCTGCGATTGTCTTTATTTCGTCAGTCACTTGGAAAAGAGGATGCTCTGTCAGTATGCGCATAGATTGATTGTCTGACCACCAGACTTTGCCGTCTGTGATTGGACTGATGTCAGTTATGATCAAATTGTGCTTCCTGTCGTATTGGAGATACACGAGGGCTCTCCCGGAGCCCGCCTTGCATTCGCCGTGTCAGCCCTTGCCGGCATACATAATCAAATATTTCGGCAAGCTTCCTTTGATGTTCTGCTCGATCGTGCCATCAACACGGTAACAGTAACCAGTGGCTGAACAAGAGTTGGGTGTGTCCAGTGCAGTGATAGTGTTGAGCTGGGCAACTGCAATGCAGTTAGACTTTTTGATCAAATGTTGCTTGTCGGCAGAACCGCCGCCAACACTCATGAAGATCAGGGCAGCGATAGTAAAAATTGCCAATGCAAAGACTTTAGCCATGATAAATCGCCTGGCGGTCCGAGGGGCTGTAAATCGACGAGGGTGTTACTAATATAGGCAATCTCTTGGCAACGCTGCCGAAGGTTCATGAATCCGTAATTATTGGCGTCCCGGAGTGATTCTGCCAGCCAGATTCCCGAATAAGTCGAACGCTTGCTCGCCAGCATGTCGGCGCGGTTTGAACCGTCGACCTGAACAAACAACTGGAATAGCTTTGGCTGATCATTGGCGGTAATTGCTCGCCTAATAATTCGCATGGGGTTGCGCCGTACTAACGCAGCGCGATTACAGGTTCTACTTCGTGGGCGTAAAGCAGCTATAGAGCACCCATGCCACCATGACGATAACAGCTAAAGCGAAAACACCCAATAAGACTGCGAAAGCTTTCTCAAGCCCGCCACCGGAACGAGAAGGACCAGGAGGAACGCTCATCGCTATGTCCCAAACACTGCACAAGTAAAAAACCGGACAAACCCCAGTGAAAATGACATTGTGTTCCGCCCCCAGTACATCAACTTTCTGTGCCAATAATATCATTGTCGCACTTGTTGATTGGCTCGTGTTGCGGTCCCACGTTCTTGCCACGATATTCTAATTTTTCACATTCATCAATCCAATAGAAGCTGTGTTTTGATCGAAGGTGTGAATGATTTGGAAGAAAGCTCTAGCCTGAAATTCGAATCTCCCTTGCGCTTAAGCATCACCAACGAGCCGTGCTTTGTGGCCTCGAGGGCTGACCACGGAATTTGCAGCGGCGGTCCAAACAGGAATCTGAAGGCACCAGAAGAAAGGTATAAATATTCGGGTGTCATTGCAATGTCGAGGCAACGATTGCACCTGATTCTCCCGATCTTAGCTGATTGCCAGCGCTGCCATTCTCCACGACATGGCTCCGTTACGGCGAATTCTTGAGACAGTCTCTTCCAACCGCTCATATGAGGGAACGCTACAATTAGTCCAAAACATGCAATCGCGCTAAAAGTGGCACAAATCAATCCGAGAATCGTATACAAAATCGATTCGTTCAAGGCTTCAACCCTCGAAACTTACAGAGGCAGGTATTTGTCCATAAAACTCTTTGGTGAGGATTGTTGTCGTTCAGTCCCCATGTCATTGTACCTAGCAAAACTCCTTTCGACTACGTTGATTCCAGGTTAGCCTACTGCCGATAGTTCATACAACCGGGTACGCTAACGCCAAGCGCTTTGCAGATTTCTGCTCACCAAGAATCACCACACGATCCGTTCTCATCATGTCTGCCGCTGCCTTTGTTGAATTGTGATTGCGTAAGCAGAGCACTCGGAGTGCTGCCAGTACATTTGAGCCATTGTAGACAATGAGTTTACGGGTACATCTCCAATTGAATGCAATTGGAATGACCTATGCCAGAGAGTCTGATAATCGATACTCCCGGATTGAAGTGGCATCACTTTGATGATCCTGAAGATCCTGAGCTTGTCGTTCTCGGTGCACACTATTCGTTACATGAGCTGACTCTGGAAGATTGCCGGACCGTCGCCTCACGAGCTAAAATCGATGATTACGTCGACTACTTTTTCATCGTCTTGAACACTCCTTTCTTTGTTGAACACCAAGATAAATTGCGGGAAGAAAGATTATGTATTTTTGTCGGCAATGACTTTACTATCACTGTGTGTGAGGGAAAGAGCACAACAATCGAGCATGCTCAGGCTGTGATCAAGAAGCCATGGATCTGGGAGCGAACAGCTAAGGACATTTTGTATATCCTCATGGATTTTACCTGCGATCAATTTTTGCCTACCATTGATGCAATCTCAGACGAAATAAGTGAACTGGAACAAACAGTCTATGAAAAGCCGGATGAGGAAATTTCGCGCCGAGCTACGTCTTTGAAAAAAGTGCTCACACTCTTGCGCAGGTCGGCGACGAGTCACCGCGACATCATCACTCAACTCTTGAAGAAGCATCCACCTATAATCGAGGGTCAGCTAAATCTGTATTTTCGCGACATTTTCGACCATCTTATGCAGGCCACTGATTTGATTGAGACAGATCGCGACCTTCTAACCGGCATTATCGATATCAATGTGTCTGTAACGGCGCATCGCACTAACGAAATCGTTAAGACTCTCACCATATACGCTACCGCGCTATTGCCACTGAATGTGGTGACAGGCTTTTTCGGCATGAACTTCGAAAAACTGCCCTTCATCCATGAAACCTGGGGCGTGCCGGTTGTTTCATTGCTGCTGATAGTGATGGTGGCGTGTACTTCTTTCTACTTCCGCCGCCGGGAGTGGTGAGCGACACCATCGCGCTTGATGAACCGTTCGAAGATCGACTACTGCTGCGATTTGGCAATGCCCGCTCGTTTGTTACTGATGCGTACGATGATCCGATCCGGCCGTTCTTCAACGCTGACGAGCACGTGCGATAATAAGCAAGGAGGTAAGCAAACTAATGATAATATCTCAGATTCTTACCAAGTCCCTGGTTGTTTCTCTGGCTCTGTCGCTCGCATGTGCCACAAATTGTTCTGCCAAGATCTCTACCGAGCAACTGCAAATCGAGATCAACAAGGCAAAAATTCTACCGGCCGGCACTCAAATCACAACTGCAATAAATGCTGCGGAGCTTACAGTGTCCACTTACAAGACAGGAGCTGAGAGCGATTGCAAAATAGATGCCATGCTGATTGCAAAGACAGCTTTCGATGCAGACCCGGACCTGTCACGGGCTAGAGTGCTATTTTATGACACACGCGTTCCCGACACTTACTATGAGGTAACGGTAACAGTGGGCGACGTGGCTGCTTTTGGCGCCGGGAAGGTCTCCAAGGAGCAGCTCCTGTCTGCACTCGAGGTGAAAAAGATGTCGTCAGGGTCGGCGCTCGGTAGCTCATCATCCGAGCCAAGATCACTACTGCCAGGCACTCAGGCAAGCAGCCAGAACGCCCCCGGGGCTGAACAAAATATCGCTTCCAGTGCAGCATCAGGCACGAAAACAGCCGTAAAATCAAACAATGCAACACCGCAAAAACTAGGCGCCGCGGGTAGAGCCATCTATTCGAACTACGGAGTTGTCCTCAGCTACCCAACGCAGTGGAGACCGGAGTATCCGCGTAGCGGAAACACTCTAGTTCGTTTCTTCCTGCCGGCGGCTTCAACTCTGGCATCTTCGGTGGTAGAGATGCATGTCTACGCGCAGAAGGCGGTCTCACTCGATGACATCGTCGGTGAGGATCCGCGTGACACATTTGAGGAAGCTTCTCATTTACAATGGATGCGGTCACTCCCAGGGGGACTTCAAAGCGAGGCCGAGCAGTGGCAACAAGGGTGGCAACAAGAGCGGCAAGACGAGTGGCACGAAAAGGATGCGAAAGCGCAAAGCTACTTCATGAAAAAAGGCCAACCCGGCCTGTACAAAAGCTGGAGATTACAACGACGAAATAAGTGGAGCACACTGAATTCAGTCGCACTCCCCGCTTCGGTGAGCATCGGTCAGAACAAGTCAGTGCACTGTCAACAGCGCGCCTATTGGATAGTCCCTCGCATGGGCGTTCGCGACTTCGTCAGATTCGTCGCCTTCAACACTTCTGGCTGCACGATAGTCTTGGGGCTTTTCTGCCCTGAGACAGACGCCAGCAGTGCTAGCGCGCAGTTTGAAGAATTTCTGGCAGGCGTGAAGCTGTCTCCAATACCTAAGAAAGTCAAAAAGGTTAGCGCATCCCCAAGCGAGCAGTCGCTCTAAGCCTGTTTTGAACAGTCGACTTCAGGTTTCTAGCGCAAATCAGACCACAGTGTCTGGCGTCAATTCTTTTGCCGTGTTGCATTTCGGATGTTGAAAAAGTTATTGTCGATTTTCCGTTTTGCAATTCGTGGACGCAGCTCACCTAACTTACGCGTGTGCGGAAGCCGTTCGAGGGGAACGCGAATGCACTTACGTTATTTGATTATGCAGATATGCAAATCCGCCCGGCGCTAGAATGGTTTGAAATCTGAATCAAACTCTTTCAGTTTCTGGGCCTCTTTAATTGCGTTTTGATGATCGCCAGTGGTCTTAAAGAACTTTAGCGCTGCTTCGTGCACCTGTCGCATATCTGGCCATAGCGCTAAAGTCGCGAGATATTCAGCTCGTGCTAGTGCAATTTGTTTCGTCTCAGTTAATGCCTGGGCACGCAGGAGATGGGCATCAACGTCTGAAAAAAATTTGCCACCACCTCTTGGGTGTGTGTGGATAATCGCTGTTGTGTCTAAAATGACCAATGACCAATGCCTGAGTTGTGCAGCTATTCGTGCCCGCAACTCCCTCTCATCTCTGAGGTTGGGGTTGCTAGAGCCGAATTTCTCAATGGCAGCAGTCAGGCAATCTTCAGCGTTTTGCAGCTGACCCATTGCGGCAAGGATATCTGCTTTCGTGAGTAACGATATCTTGCTTGTCTTAAGCTTCACACTTACATCGACCGCTTCGAGGGCCTCAGGTAGGCGGTTGAGGCGCCTGAGAATCGAAGCCTTCTGGTTCCAATACCCCGAGTTACCCGGCGACATTGAACAGGCGCGATTGATCTCGCTCAAAGCGGTTTGATCGTCTTCCTCACAATTGTATAACAGGTGAGCCTTCCAGTAATGATACTCCGATACGGTGGGGTCCAGTATCACTGATTGCTTAGCGTCGTCGAGCGCTTGTTCTACGTTTCCCTGCTCAGACAACTTATGAGAGCGCAAGTAGTGTTGTTTTGCGTCTTCGAGTTTCTGATTCAGCGCTTGAGCACTAGGGAATGGCGCGAGAGCGAGGATCAGAAGACCCCGAACCAAAACATGCAGCTTGTGTGAGTGCAGAAAGGCCCGACACCTTTGTGTTCCGGGAGTATTTGGAGTTGAGGCGAAGATGTTGGTCCAACAGCTGCAAACGATTTCGCCGATCAGAGTATAGACGTGCTCAAATTTTGTGGACCAATCGGCCGGAGCGCCGGCACATTTATTTTTCGAATGCATCTCGCTGCTCATTCAAAATGCGGGCGGTGTCAGGAATGCCTTTATACCTACACTCGAAGTTACCTCTTCCGAAAGGCCTATCATAACTCAAACAAAGCGATGCCTGTCGAAGCGGTTGGCACCGTTAGCTCAAATCGAGTTTTGTCTGAAGTTGCGTTTTGAACTTGATGCAAGATCAGGCGCGTGGTGCTCACCAATAATCTCCACCGATCCTTTTTCGTCATGTCTGCCTCGCTCTGAGAAAAACGGGCGTCCGGCTGGGTACATCCTTCAGTACCGTCACAGCGAATTGGTGGCGGAATTTGTAAGGACAATCCACACATGGATAGACGACAATTAGCTTTCTGCTCGCGGGCGACGGTGGGATTATTGTGCGCCGCATTTCTCTTGACCGGTCCGTCATTCGCCCAGACCGAATCCAAAACTACCAATCCACCTCGACCACAAGCTGAACCCAGTCCGCCGCCAGTTACTAATCAGTTGCAGGCGCAAACTCAAGCGCCGCCACCACTAACCCCAGAACGGTGTTTGATGCTGGTCAGGAGTTGTGAGCCGCAAATACCAAAATGGATGGAAGCCGGAAAAAACACGATTCACGCGCTCATCCCCGATCCGCAGGCATACGAAAAGACGTTGCCACCGATTGAAAAAGTTGTCTCTGACAAGGATAAATTGAATCTGAAAAACTATGGTGGACTTTCCGAAGCGTATCTTTATAGCGGTGATGAAGCAACCTGCCAAAAGCTGTATTCGATTTTCGCCTCCAATGCGAAGCCGATCTTAGGACCGGATGATATTTTCTCCGCTGGTGTAGAAGGCGACATTGGATTGTACTATTTCAACAAACAGGATTACGTTCGCGCCGCGCCGTTCATGACCGAAGCGATTGCGCAGTTGGAATCGCACCTTACCCCAGCTAATTCAAACAATCTAGTCGCCGCTTACATGTGCATGGCTCTGATTCGCGATAAGGCTGGCGATAAGACGGAAGCAGAGACTTACGCAAAGAAATCCATCGACTTGACACTCAAGCAGCGACAGCCGATGAAATGAGCTGCGGATGAACCGTCCACTCGATTGCCAGGGTCAATGCCCTTTTTATTTACGATCGAGAGAGCCGATTAGCTCCACTCGGCGGAATTTTTATGTTTTTGCAACATATGGTCGCTACTATACTCGCACCCGCTTTCCACGCGAATACGCTCTCAACGATCATATAGGTCAACGTCATGGCACAGCTATTCTTACCATCCGACTCTACCAATGATGCCCCAAACACGAACTCTCGCCAACCAGACAACCTAAATGCATACCGCACTGCAGGCAATGAGTCACCGACTAACCCGTTTTCTACACTCGATCGCTTCTTGCCGAATGTCGAAATCGATCACTCAGCTCAAGCCAGGCCAAATGGCGAAAACAAGCCCGTCCCGGGGGAAACCACTCATCAGACAATCAAAGTCGATGGGAAAGAACGTGACTACGATGTCCACATCCCCAAAGGCTGGGATGGAAAAACACCATTGCCTGTTTTGTACTACTTCAATGGACTGAGCCCTGGTAGCAGAGAAAAGGAAAGCTTTACTGGACTAAGTGAGAGAGCTGATCGGGAGCACTTCGCTGTCGTCTATATGGACGGCGCCGGCAAAGGTCACACATACAATAACGGTCAGGCTGTCTTCAATGATGGGATGGATGAAAACAAATACCTGAATGCTGTACGTGACAAGATTAAAAGCAACCTTCCTATTGACGCTGCACATCAAGGATTAGCGGGATTCTCCGAAGGCGGTTCTGAAGCGCTCGATCTGGCTTCGAAAAACAATTGGGTATCATCGGTGCAAACTGTTGAAGGATATATGACCGGTCACGAACAAACACTGAACAGGCCGATTTCGGCGCAAATGATCAACGCCGAGCACGATACCATAATCCCGATTGGCGGCACCGCATCCGTAAAAGCAAATGCAAAAGCCTCCAGTTGGTATAGTCCTTCGCACATATTCAATGAGGCCGTTGGCGCAATTGAAGGGCACAACAACTACATCGAACCTCAAAGTTATGCCATCGCAAAATTTACTGCTGCGGATGCGACGAGCAGCATGCAAAAGGTGGAAACGAATAATCACAACGAAATCGACGATTACAGGAACAGCTCGACTGGTGTTGAGGTAAAGGCAGTCAAGCTTTCAACTGGAACGCATGGATGGGCAGGATCGACAGATCATTCGGGCGATATTCACTTTATGAATTTGGGTGTGCCGAATGAAACGTTTAGCGCCTCTGATTCCATCGCCGAGTTTTTCCTCGAACATCCACTCGGGCACTAGACATACTCGGTTCCGGCGGAACTCATCAGTTTGTTTGGCATGACCTGCAGCTTGACCAACGTCATCCGATCGGGTTACATATCGCCGTCAGCTTTAGCCAGAATCTCTCCAACAAGGGCATAAGTTCGAGGCATGTTCTTGTGCAACAAAATGCAGGACGTTTGTCTGTAACGGTCGGTGCGCCCCCCGAACCTGTAGCAGCAAAGCTCGGCAAACGTTTCGGACGGACCACCTCTGTCATTGCGGTAATAGTATTGACACTGAGGAACTTTGCTCGGATTGATGTTTTCGTGCTCTGAGAAGTAAATGTCTCTGAATCTTGGCGTCGAAGTAACATCGCCGAGATAATGATCGAGCGCATGCCCCAACTCATGACGCATCGATCCTTCTTGACCGGTCAATTCTCCGTTCGCTGATCCGTCGTCTGCAACGCGCACTTCCGTTACGATTACCACTCTACCGTTGAACATCGCAGGACAGTCCTTAAAGGTTTGCCCTTCGTCATAGCCCGAGGGTCGAGTGTTTTGCAGGCGCATGTCGAAATCGATCACCGAAGGCGCAAGACAGATCCTGCAGCCCTTCGAATACAACAACCTGAGCAAATTTGGAGGATATGCTTGCAGAACAGATCTCATGCGCTCGACAAAATTTTCCGAGACTTGAGGGCGTTTTCCCTTTGACGGAATCTTCGTCAACATCCGATCGATCATCGTTTGGTCTGGTACACCTGAACTCCGCATTGGCTGGTTGTGTTGCGCCATGGACTCCATTATTTGGGAAGCTGCGGCTTCTCGGGATCGAGCAGGGACTTTTTGGTTTTCCAGGATCTCCATTACTTGCCGTTTGATCTCTTCTTGCGATTTACCCGCAACATCCAGCTTCACAGAGTTACCGCCAACCATCAGCCTGTAAGACTTGGGTCCGTGATGTTCTGGTTCTGACGCCCGTGAAGAATGGGAAGGCTGCGGCAAGGCAAGTAGCATTCGCTTTGCATTTGCAGCTTCCAGGGTGTTGGGAAAAACCTTGACTATATAGTCGAGCAATTGAGATGCGCGTGTATTTTGGCCGGTAGCCATGTTTGCCAGCGCACCATAATAGTATAGTGTCGCATTTGGTGCTGATTTGGTCGCTACCGCTTCAAACGCCTCGGCCGCCTCCGCATATTTTTTCTGGTTGTATAGGGTCACTACGCTACCAGCATCAGTCGCAGGCTGAGCTGATTTAGCCGCCGGGCTATCCGCAGGGTTGGCCGCAAAAGAAACTTTGGTCGATGTGATAAGACACGAAACAATACTGGCAGCGGCAGTGGTTACAAGGATCAATCGTTTTCGCATCGACTTTCCTTCTGTAAATTCATTCAATTGGGAGTAGTTGGAACGACATGCCGCATTTATGCCCAAAATCAAGCATTGCCGATCGGGCCAGATAGTAGATAAATTGAAGCAATATGTTTGACCAACAGGACAAGTAAACCACTTGCGAAGGTTTTGATCAAAATCAATTTCGGAAATGCGTGCAACAAACTCGCGGTATAACCGATGCTCAACTGGATAAGATCGAAAAGGAGAAAACTGCAAAACATCAGGGAAAACCATGAAGACATTCAGTTTGGCAAGAGTGATATTGGGATCAGTATGATCTGAAAGGAGCTCTCATGACCAACGTGAATGCTCAAGACCTGGCACGCGCGCTGATTAATGCGCGCCGCAACTCAGCGCTGGAGCTGTTTGATAGCAGCATGGGTTGCAGAAATTGCTCGGCTTACATTGCCAGGCAGATCGAACAGTACCATCGCATTCAGGCATTGCGCCGGCCTTGTTTAGCCAAACTCTTCCTGGCGATCTTTGTCGATCAATTCATCCTCATTGTCTTGTTCGCATTTTTGTTGGCTCCCCCACTATTGGCAGCACAAGGCGGTATATTCGCCAGCCGCAACGCCGACAGCATCGGACCATTTTCGTTGTGCAGTCTGGCGACGGCGAATAGCATGTTCGCCACAGCGGAATGTCTTGCTTTGCAGTTATTCCTTTTCACGGCAAGATTTGAGGGTTCTGCATGGCAGGGCACACCAGGCAGAGTGCTTCTCGGTATGAAGTCGTGCGACTCCGAAGGCGACCCTCTCTCATTCGAAGGTTCATTTTTGCGTTTGCTTGGTCAGCATTTGCTAGTCTGTATTGCAACGTTGACGATCATTATACCGACAAGTTATGGTCTCAGACAGTCGTTCAGCGATGACTACCTTCGATTGCTGCTGCCCATGGTTCCGATATTTGCGTACTTTTGCATGAACTCCATACGCGTCGAACATAGGACTATCTTTCAGATGGTGTCCAGGCAAACCGTCGAAAACACAGAACAAGTGGCGACAAGATCCATGCGATTGATCCTGGTTGATTTCCTGCAGATTCTGTTCTGTGGTGATCTGCGAAGGTCCGGCAAAGCACGTCTGGATCTGTTCCTCACTACACTGTCAATTTTAAGTTGTTTGTGGTTGGCCGCCCTTGTCAAAACATCGCAATAGATTGGGTACTTAAGTCCAGTAAGATGGTCGCGTGCACGAACCGCGGACATTTTTCTGAAGAAAGCGGGACAAATAGGGCTGAAGTCTTGGTCCCATTAATTGCCGCACTTGTGAAAGTCCAAGGACAAGCGACACCGACTACTGTGAAGTTTCAGGAACGGACGAAAACTTACTTTCCAGTTTATGGCTTCTCACAGACTCTGAGCCATTAGCAAGGGGCCTGCGCAGTTCAGCTTCAAATTCGGGGCTATGAATATGGCAGCCGAACTTGAGGGCAATATGTACTTTTTCGCAACCAATGGATTTGCTTTCCTTTTCCCAGCTCGACTCATAATTAGAGAGGTTGCCAGACAGTCCAGATTTCATTCTATCGATTACTGCAGCTTGCGCAGCGAGATAATGTTGTGTCATTAGCAGAAGGCAGAGCCGGTCAGCATCATAGACTAGACTTTGTATGCGCCCATCAGGACAAAAGCGGAGCAACAATGGTGGCTCTGGCAACTCATCCACCTCGCGCAGGGCGGTATTCATGCTGCGTATAGCGTGTGCCAAGGTAGCGGTGCTTGGAGATTCCTGGGCCAAAAGCAAGTTCTTGTGGGCTTCTGCAATATACATTGGCCAATGCTGATCAGAGATTGCTGACTGACCTTTGCGTGAACCACAAGATGCGCATATTAGCAGAAGCATTGAGATGAAGATAACCGAGAATGTTTTTGACATGGTGATATTGTTGAACAGACCAAGCATGTTCATCTTCCTACATCTGGTTCATGCCGCTTTCGCTGATAATATGGCTGACATTGTACGTAGGAGCTCTAGCTCTCTATTATGTGATTGCTTGATTTCCCGATTGCTCATAGAGCCTCTCACTATCCTGTTTTCACACTAGCACCGCCGTCACCGTGGCTTGGCAGACTACAGGAAACATTAATGGGTCCAACCGCCTTTTATATTCTCGTATACAAGAGCGCTGGTCGATCTTTCGGGCAGTGCGAACTGTGGGCTGCATTGAGGTTTTTCTTGACATCCGGCTGCAGAGCGCGCATATTGGAAGGGCTTGAAAAGCTCTCCTGCAATTTACTAAAAATAGGTTGAAACGCATGGCCGGGCAGATTACTTCGGACAGTGCAGAACGGTCGTCATCGCCGATGGAGTCTATGCTCCAGCCAGGCGGTGGATTGGCTAGCTTTATTCGCGCTGCAGCCAAGGAAGGGAATGGTGACACTTTTGCTGCCGGCGGTTCCATGATGAACCTGCCGAAGCCCGAACAAGTCGCTCAGATCTGCGGCAATTTGCAACTAACTGGCTAGGATACGAGGTCTTACGCGCTCTTGCTATGCCGTTTTACGATCGCCATCACTGTCGTCGTGGAGATCGATAACTTATCGGCGATGTCGCGATAAGATATGTCGCCCTCGACCACCTCATCACCTTGGCTGCGATCTTGTCGCTCGGGTTCTGACGCGATGGGGACGCTCGATGACCGAGGCGGCGGCTGTCCTTCAAGGCGACGCGACGGGTGGCTAGCTGCCACCACAAGCGGTGCCAACAACGCTGGGGCAATGCTAGCCCCTACAAGCCAGACAGTCCATGGTCAGCGATCATAGTGGGCGGCTGGCTGGTTGTTAGCGGAATTGTGCGTGAGTTGAACCAAGATGACAGCGCAGACCAAGTTAGCCGCGAGCGGGCCGGCGAGCACCTTTGGTACTCTTTCTGCCTGCCCCTTTCTTCTTTGCAGACTGTCTAGCGGCTGTAGCCTTCCGCGCAGAGCTCTTGCGTGCTGTGCTTCCACTGGTTGCCACGTAGGCTCCAGCTACTAGCCTTCCGCCGAATACCGATTTAGGTTTAGGCGCAGTGGGCCGCGGATCCGGCTTTCTCTTTCTCACACCCATGGCACTGGTGATTGGCACTACCTTGTCCAGGAAAAGCATCGGATCAACTTTGAAAAACGCACCCAGCCGCGCAGCTTCCGTCTTGGAAAGCTTGCGGGATCTTGAAAGAAACGCGGAAGTATGTGACGGTTCTATCATTTGAGCGAGATCTTTCGCGCGCAAATCGTTTACATCTAACAGATAGCGAAGGGCTTCTTGTGGGCTCATGGGCGATGTTTGTTCTAACGCGGCCTTTTCATAATGCCCGATGAGGTCTGCGAGCGCGGAAACGTAATCAAGTTCATCCTTAGTGAGCTGTTCGGTCTGGGTCAGCGAAAGAAGTACATCAACCGCCGCGCTGTGCTCGCCCGCCGTCCTAATGGATCGCAGTGGAAATTTCTTCACTAGCCCCAGGTAGCTCATATCAGTCCTCACTTCTTGCGCATGCTGCGCCCTTTCCTTTGCTTACTGTACTCCGCGTGCGTTTCAACTGATGAGACAGCGACTAGCTCAATTTCGAATGTGATGGTCGCGAACAAGCGGGTGTTGTTTCCTCCAACATTGAAGACGTATCCAGGCGCTACATAATCCACGGAATTGAACGTTTGTTTGACGTCTTCAAGGTTTTTCCAGTGCGCCCCTTCGACGACATCGACCCAGTTGTCTAGAGCTGCCCTGGCGGACGCGTGTTTCTTCTTGAACTCCTCAATCAACGGTCTGTTCACTAAGCGCATCGGCAAGTTGCCCCTGGACAAAGTTACCATTTTTGGTAACTGCTGTCAACGGCTACGAGAGCCCTTGCATGCCTTCTCTACGGCCGATTACCGAGATCACCAAGCAGATGGTACAGCTGTTCGCATCACGAAATCTTCCTGCTGTTTTGTACCGGCGAATGCAAAAGTGCCGCCCATAGTACCATTCGACGGCAACGACTTCCGTTTCAGTTCGGCGGTTTGGTAATACCGAAATTACAGCGAAGTGTCCTAAAGCAGTACATCTGCGATGGGCATGATTTTTTCCGGCACATTTTCCGAACCGATCATCTCAAGGAGGTCAATTTCTACATTCCTACAAATAGTCGTTATCGGAACGTCATTTAGTCCCATCTCGAATGGGTCTTCGCTGCTGTCGCCGACTTGCTCCATAGTCAGGAATATCCATGAGATGAGCGTGCTAGATGGAATAACCATCCAGTCCAGCCCGGCAGGCGCCTTTGCCATCTCGTCCATCAAGCCGAATGGCAGCAAAAGCATGAAAATCCAAACGAAGGCACTGCTGAAATAGGCATATTGCCTCGGAAATGGAAAGGTCTTTAAGCGTTCGGCTGCCCCTTGTTCTTTTATACATTCGTTAGCGGTTTCGATTAGGCTTTCGCTCAAAGTGTCAGAGATCGTCTTCTTACTCTGTAACTCGGTCACTGCTGCAATTTGTGTTTGCATCAACGCAAGTGCCGCATTTGACCGGCCTGCGATCTCCGCCTGATCCGCCTCGTCGAGGAAGTGGTACGCATAAGCGCGCGTGTCGATTTCCGATCTGACGCCCTTTCCCAAATATTGCATCAGTTTCACTTCTTGCGTAATCCGGTTCGCCTTGTGCATCGCTGAGGTTTCCCGAAGCTGAATTCGAACGAGGTTGCACCAAGCTATCTGTCTTTTTACGAGAGAACTTTGCACGGCGCTCGCCCTGGAACCACGGGCGCCATCGATAGACATAACCCCCATTGCGAATATCTTGCACAAGCTCGCAATCGAACCCCAGATTTTCCTGGCCTCCCAGAGACGTTCGTATGAGGCATTGTTCTTGAAACCGACGTAGAAAGCGACGGCGGTACCGACTGTGCCCACGGGCAGAAAAGGTACTGCGACCCACTGCAGATGGAATTTATGGTACAGACAATAAACTGCTGACGCGAGCAGCGCGAAAAATACGAGTTCTCTCCAACAAAACCACAAGATGATTGACGGTCTGACATTGCTTCGAATGTACATTTGATTCCTGCCAAATTCTGCCGAGAGGGCGATCTTATCAGCGCGTGCGAAACCATTGCAAGCGCACTTTGCCAGTTATGAGGGCGCACTCATAGTCGTTCCTCTTTATGCTGGATTGATGGCTCGCATCAAACAATCATAGTGCTAGACTATCTCTAGCACTGGCTTCACGTTCGAAGCAGAGTCCAAGCCTAGAAACAGTGTTTCTCTTTTGTGTTTCACAGGGTGGCTGTACATGAATAACCGACAAGTATTGGCGTTTCTTGTTGTCGCGGGTGTGAGCACAAGCGTGAGTAATGCTCAATCGCCAGCGAAGGAAAAACATGCCGGCATTCAGCCGAGCATGACAGCAGGGGTTCAGGTTCCACCTGGGTTTGCTGCCCCGATTTATCCCGGAAGTGTCGCCAAATTCATTTACGGACCGGCTGATGCAACTAAGACAGATGAAGAGGTTACAGTAATTTTGCAAACCGACGATCGCATTGGAAAGATCGTCAGATTCTATAAGACAGAACTGCCAAAACAAGGATGGACTGTCGAATCCGGCCAGCCCAAAGCAATGACGTTATACGCGAACAAAGCAAAGCAGACTCTGAAAATTGAAATAGCCGATCATATCGGTGACCGAGTGATCAACGTGACGGTCGGACCGAAAAAATGACCGCCGCTCCATCAAGGGAGAAATATTCTCCTCTCACAAACTTATGCATTACGCACAAGCACTGCTGAGAGGCTTCGGCTGAATCAAATTGTGCTGTGACTGGTGCTGCCTATGGACCGATCTTGTTCGGCAGCATCGTGGTTGTCTCATTGCCAGTTACTTTGGCGCCGGAGACCGGCGTATCGATGAAATAGAGCAAGTGCGTTGTGTTGCCGCGGTACAGGTTATTGACGATGGAAAGATCTTGTCCACCGCTGGCGAAAATCACCGCTTGCGGGTTAACTGCAGCGCTCAACCCGCAGCTAACCATTTCGTTGTCGTGAATTTGTACCTTTCCCGTGTTTTGATTGGAATACACCCCCTGGGTTGCGATGCTACTCATGCGATTTTCGAGGTGGTAGTGCTGGGCTCGCAGGCAACTTTATTTGGCACGAACGCAAACGCCCAGTCGCTCTATATCATTGGCGATAACACTGAGGTAACCGGATTGGCGCTTCAGGGTCAGCCGAACGGTGATCCAGCAATCGCCTTCAGCAGTATAAACGCCACAACACGTTTCCACTGGTGCGAGCAATACGTCCATCACCAACAATATCTGCACCAACGGCAACGCGTTCTTCGATGGAGCCAATGTTGGAACTACCGGGCTGTATGTAGCTTCCAACTCAGTAACGACATTTAATTCAGTATTCCAAAACTTTAGAAGCAACACCGATACAACGATCCTTGGAAACACGTTTCGATCAGTCGGTGGCGTCTTGTCGTTAGTCGGCAATCGAAACATGGCACATACGATTCACAGAGGGGCTTGACAGATTATTGAATTAGAATTAGTCTAAAGATGAATTGATTCAAAACGGGATAGTTTATGCGAACGGCAGCGGCGATTGCCGTTGGCTGTCTGCTATGTCGTGTTGAAGCATCCATGGGAATTGTTTCAAATAGGAGTTCTTTCAATGGACAAACCAGCAATTAGGTCAATGATCGGACGGGCCATTTGTTTGTCGATGATCGCTCAATCGACCCCTGTTTGGGCTGATGAAGCTCCACGGCTGAATCAATTCTGGTGGCCAAATACGCTTGACCTTTCGCCTCTTCGGCAACATGCTGCCGAATCGAATCCAATGGGCAAAGATTTCAATTACGCCAAAGAGTTTCAGACTCTCGATCTTGAGGCTGTGAAAAAAGACATCAATTCAGTGCTGACCACGTCGCAAGACTGGTGGCCGGCCGACTTTGGCAATTATGGACCGTTCTTCATTCGCATGGCGTGGCATGGCGCCGGTACTTATCGAATTTTCGATGGCCGTGGTGGCGCCAATGGTGCCCAACAACGATTCGAACCGCTGAACAGTTGGCCTGACAACGCCAACCTTGATAAGGCACGGCGCCTTCTCTGGCCGATCAAGAAGAAGTACGGTCGTAAGCTTTCCTGGGGTGACCTAATGGTTTTGACTGGCAATGTGTCACTCGAAAACATGGGGTTCAAAACCTTCGGTTTCGCCGGCGGACGAACAGACGATTGGGAACCTGATCTGGTTTTCTGGGGCCCCGGAACGCAGCTTATGTCAAGCAATGTCGACAAATCCGGCAAACTGGCCAAGCCACTCGCAGCCACTCAAATGGGCTTGATTTACGTCAATCCTGAAGGGCCGGGCGGCAATCCCGATCCGCTTGCGGCGGCGCAACACATTCGCGAAGCATTCGGTCGCATGGCCATGAATGATGAAGAAACGGTCGCGCTTATTGCCGGGGGACACACATTTGGCAAGGCACACGGTGCTGCTCCCGCTTCGAATATTGGACCGGCACCAGCAGGGGCAACGATCGAGCACCAGGGACTCGGTTGGGCAAACAAATACGGAACCGGCAAAGGTGATGACACCATCACTAGTGGCTTGGAGGGGGCCTGGTCTGCGAATCCGGTTAGATTCACTATGAACTACCTGAACAATCTGTTTGCTTTCGACTGGGTTCAAACAAAGAGTCCTGCAGGAGCGACTCAGTGGGTGCCTAAAGAAGCAGCGGCGGCAAGAATGGTTCCAGATGCTCACGATACATCGAAAAGGCATCCTCCCATGATGTTCACGACGGACATCGCCCTGAAAGTCGATCCCGAGTACAGCAAGATCGCTCAGCGCTTTCACGACAATCCGGACGAGTTCAAGCTGGCATTCGCAAAGGCTTGGTTCAAACTGACGCACAGAGATATGGGACCCCGTTCGCGCTATTTGGGTTCCGAGGTTCCTTCGGCAGTGCTCATTTGGCAAGATCCTGTTCCTGCGGCCGATTACAAAATGATCGATGATGCAGATGTCTCCAGCCTCAAATCAAAGATACTTGCTGCAGGAATCTCAGGACCGGAGCTAGTCAAAACTGCATGGGCGTCGGCTGCAACTTTCCGCGGCACTGACAAGCGCGGCGGCGCCAATGGATCCCGCATTCGCCTCGCGCCGGAAAAAAGCTGGGCGGTCAACGACCCGGATGAACTTGCTAGAGTGCTGACGAAACTGCAGAGCATTCAAAATGACTTCAACAACCAGAATGCAAACGGAAAGAAAGTTTCCATGGCCGATCTCATCGTGCTTGGTGGTAATGCCGGCGTCGAGCAGGCGGCGAAGAAAGCAGGGTATGAGGTGACGGTTCCATTTTCACCCGGACGCACTGACGCCGTAGAAGAGCAGACTGACGTGAATTCAGTTGCCGTTCTTGAGCCAGGTGCGGATGGCTTTCGCAACTATTTCGGCAAAGGAAGTCGACGATCTCCAACAGAGGCGCTAGTTGATCGCGCGGATCTGTTAACACTGACTGTCCCCGAAATGACCGTTCTTATCGGCGGCATGCGAGCACTAAACGCCAATGAAGGACACTCTCAAAATGGCGTGTTCACCGGTCGACCGGGAACCCTGAGCAATGATTTCTTCGTCAACCTGCTGGACATGTCGACTAAGTGGACCAAATCATCGAGCTCCGACGGCATCTACGAAGGGCGTGACCGCACAACGGACAAACTCAAATGGACGGCAACCCCAGTTGACCTGATCTTCGGCTCCAGCTCGGAGTTGCGTGCAGTGGCGGAAGTGTATGCATCTGATGACGCGCAAGAGAAATTCGTGCACGACTTCGTCAACGCATGGACCAAAGTAATGAATCTCGATCGCTTCGATCTCAAGTCATCCTGATCATTCCTTCAGTTTATTATGTTGTTACTGTCAATGTGTTCGATCAGACTACAATTGATCGGACATTCCAATCAGCACTTTTCAACCCAGTGAAAAACGTATTTCATTGCTTTTGATCGACCAGTCAGAGAGGATGCGCGCCTCATTTGGCGGTGACCAGAGCTAAAAAGGCGACTGCATTTTGGTGACCTAAACTCCGGATTCCTTTTTTGGAGGCTCTGAATGGTTATTTCAAGATTCAATTTGTTGATAAGCGCGGCACTAGTGATGTTGGTGTCATGCACTTGTCCAGCGAGTGCATCAGCAGAGACATACCTGGATCCTCGATTTGTAGGAAGGTGGGTCAATCCTGATACCGATGGGAATCATTACACGGAATTTGATAAGAACTTCCGCCGCTACTCATGGAAAGAAGGAGTCAACAAACCACCGTGTTCAGGAGCGGTTCTAATAGAAGGCGATCAAATAACTAATTATTTTGATCGGACTCCAGATTGGAGTTACGACAAAATTCACTTTGAAGGTGAAACACTGATTTTTTACGGGTCTCAACGAACGTTCACTTATACACGAGTATCGGGCGGGCCGATTGATGATAAGAATTCAGAACAGTGTTATTCGGAGGCGAATAGCAAAGCGACTGCCGGCAAAACCCTAGAGGGCGTCGCATGGATGATATGCTCAGCGCAAATGGGGAATCCGACGGCAGGACTGGTAGCTGGACGTTTCTTTGCGAATCGAGGATTCGATGGAGATTATCAACAGGCGGCTTACTGGTATGAGCGAGCAGCCAATGGTGGAAACAGCGATGCCATGTATAATCTTGGCGCGCTCTATGAGGGAGGTTGGGGAATGCAGAAGAATACTGCCACAGCCCAACAGTGGTATCAAAAAGCTGCAAAATGCGGAAACCAAACAGCGATAAACAAGTTGAAAGCAGCCTCTCAGGGCGGGAGCGTCGCATTTACCGGACGTCGCATGTTGGTTAGGGGTCGCACGGTGGTGAGGGGGGCGATGATTGGGTCTCAAATGGAATGGTGTAACGAGCACATTGTTACTGAGGACGAAGCTTACTCGCATTCGTCGATGCGAACATTCAACCCAGGCGACCATGTTTGGGTGCACCCTGATGGCAATGTGACTGATGCGTTTGGCAGTTTTCTCTACAGGGTGGACGATTAGAGACGGCAACACACCCTGCCGGCGCTATCTAGCCGTCAGGGCAATAAGCACCAGCAGCGGTGACGGAACAACAAAGCGTAAATAATGCGTCACCCACTCCGTCACCGCGCGAAACAATGCTGTCATGCGGTTTGTGACGGAGGTGACGCAGGTGATGATGCGGAAAAAAGGCGAGAAACTCGATACGCGAAGCAAACCAGCCAAGATGGTTGTTTTTTTCTGGACAACTGGCTCCCGATTCAAGAATTGAGGGTATAGTCTGGTGTGAAGCAAAACAAGAAATTCAAGTGAAGCATGGACGAGCACAAGAAAGACAATGAGTTGAGTTGGTTGGGACAGGAAGATCCTGCTCCAAAATCTGTTCAACCAAAATCGGATCTAAAACAGAGCCCCAAACCGTTGCCAACGATTGATGAATCAGAATGCGTTGCCGAAAGTGCCATTCCGAGTGAACCGCCACGTCCAGAATCATCAGTCGTCGCGCCTTCTAAACCAAACGTCGCGAAATTAGCACTCATCAGTGGCGGGGCATTAATGCTGGCATTAGTAGTTGTGGTGCTGGCGTGGCGTGCTATTCAAGTGCCACATCCTGTCCTGAATATTGCACGCTCGCACAAACATTCAATGGATACTGAAACTGGTGGAACGCCTCTAGTTCCAAGTAATCCATCCGCTGTCAATGCAATTCAAAGCCCTTCAACTTCAAGCAATCCGCCTCCTAACGCCGCTCTGAATCCAAGCAATCCAACTCCTATCGCGGCAACTCAAAGCGCACCAGCCCCAACTAGCCTACCCCCTCTTCCTAGTGGGTTAAGAGTGGGAGACACTTATACAAGGCCCGCGCAGGGAAGTGTTACCTCAAATGAGTGGGCCAGAATACCTGACTGGCTAATTGGAAGCTGGCATCAGGACAGCGTGACTTATCTATCAGCAACTGGACGGCGGGAAACAACCATGGCGAGCGAGACATTTGGTATGGGAGATTATGAAATAGATCATGATGGTCACCACTGGATACATTGCGGCGCAGTTGGAGAAGAGAGTGCTTCTTTAGAGTCGACGGACCATTTTACGTATGGCCGGGCCCTCTATAAAGAGGTGGTTGGCAGTTCAGACAGCCAGCTCGATGTTAGACAACATACTGTGAACGTGGACGTTGCCAAGAGTAGCGGTCTGATCGCGAGCAATTATCAAGCGTACTTGGTCACAAGCTATAAACCATTAGGGGGAGGCGCGATATCGTTGCACCAAGCGTATAACCTTTATGACCAGAACGGCTCATTCAAACAATTAGACCAGAGTGACTCCACCGCAACTTTTGAAGAGCCGTCCCCACCATCTGATTCACCACAATTGGTCGCGAGCTTCAGAACATATCTGACCAACCATGGAATGAGCAATATGTTGCCTTGACGTTAGAACCGGACGAAACAGCATCTGAGGCCAGTATTGATCAAATTTCCAACGGTGGAACGTTCAAGAACTGATCAATGACTTTCACTTCAGCAGCGAGTCTCTTTGTCCATGGTCATCTAGCCCCAACGTTTGAACTGAGAAGCGCAGGTCGCGCCGCAACAGATGCTCGGCTGCTTCGATGTGTCCGCCTTTGATGAATATCAGCTTCCTTTTCGAGTGCGCGCGCGTGACCTGTTGCGGCTTCGTGCTTGAATAGGGATTCAGCCGCGAGTGACTGATCTTGCGCAGACTCCGCAAACGAATCGGCTGTGCGAAATGCCGGGCGCGCCCAATCAAAATATGATGCAGGATGCCAGCCTAACACCTCATTGAAGATTTGATTGTAGGCTATGGACTCGGACTTCTCCTGTTGCTTGATTTGTTGAATTGGATTTTCTAGCGGTGCGTTCTTCATGAATGTATTCCTTTATTTGGCCGACGATGAAAAGCTAGCGTTCACCAACTGTGGAAATCCTGAGGGCGTGATTGACACATCACAAGCTCGTTGCGACGATATGCAGCTCACAGGAAACTCTCATTGGAAGTACTTTCTTCGAAGCAGGTTCTTGCTTGACACGGTAGAATTCGTAAACGAGGTAGAATGTGAAAACATCAGCGACATCCGTATTGAATGTCATTGCTGTGTTGATCACCCTAGAGGAACAGATGCGCCGTGGCTGACAAGAAAAGCTGGTACCGCTACACCGATGAATCTGGCAAGTGCTGGCGCATCAAGACTACGGAGCGCCTAGCGGAAATCGGTGGCTTGCAGAGGACCGATGAGTCAACTTATCCGCCGCTGCCAGAGCTGATTCAACCGCGATATGTTTGGCTGCGAGAGACTTCGCGGCCTAAGGATCGCTTACCTAAGCGACAGAAAGTGATCATCGAGCATAGTCGCTTAGCCGAACTCTGGGCTACACAGGCGAATTTCCTGTTTGGCGACATTGAAATGGGTTGCATGAGCTATTACGGCGAAACGGTATTCACAGAATGAGCGAAACCTATCCACCACAAACGAGCTTGACCCGCTGGCCATATAGGTACATCGATGACACCGGTAAGAAGTGGTCAATATCTTGCGTCCATTATCTGGCCGAGGCAGGTGGGCTTGAGCGCTCAGGAGGTGGTTCGATCCCACAAAATTACAAACCGAGGCACATAAAGCTTGTGGCAGTGCACAAACGTCCAGGCATGCCAAAGTATCGTTGCAACGTGGTAACGAACGAGCGTGACCCGTCAAGGCTCCTCAATAAAATCATCGTGGTGCAGGGACGAGAGATGCGCTGCATTCGGTATGTAGGCGAGCAGAGGAGGGGCTGACACGTCCAGGCACCACTGTTTAGTGAATCTGTGAAAACCTCCAAGCTAGAAACAGAACAAACAGAATCCAGAGCGGCCCGCATTTGTCATCTGACATTGGTGCTCGCCTCGATTGTGTGGTGGTGCGGTAAGGTCAATTAATGCGTCAGGAAATTACGCACCTCCGGCATGTGAATTCTGCAAATCGCTTATCGGCGGACCCGTAATTAAGCGGCCGGAATATTGGTGGTCGTCGATGTCTGCCAACAGGCTGTTCTGATTGTCTCAGCGTGACACCTAGTGTTATACTTGTGTCAAATGCAAATATTCAAAACGAAGGACTTTGGCAAAAGAGCCGAGTCTGAGGATCTTACTGATGAGGCCATTGCATCCGCTATGCGCGAGGTGCGAGACGGATTGGTGGACGCAGCACTTGGGGGTGACCTTTATAAGAAGAGGATCGCCATAGGAGGCAATGGCAAAAGTGGAGGGGTCCGATCCATAATTGCTTATAAAGACCCAGAGGATAGAGTATTTTGCCTCTTCGTGTTTCCAAAAAACAAGAAGGCGAATATTGCGATCGACGAGAAGAAGCAGCTTAAACTTGAGGCAAAGGTTCTGTTGAACATGGGGCAGAAAGATTTCGAAAAAGCGCATACTGCTGGCGCGCTGATAGAGGTTCCGGTAATCGATGATGAAGATAACGAATAAGAAGAGCACAAAAGCGACTGGTAAGAAAACGACGAAGGCACGCGCACGCGCGAGAAATACGCCGTCTACGTCTGGGATAACGGAATCCGTTTATACGACTGCTAAAGATTTATTTGCGGCTGGTGCGATTGATCAGGCGACGATGCGCGAGTTTGACGCTCTTTGCTTACCCAAAGTGCCGTCTTATTCTGCGCGCCAGATCAAGGCGCTCCGAACACGCTGCAAATGCAGCCAGCCAGTGTTTGCCGCCTACTTAAACGTCACTCCATCATCCCTTAAGCAATGGGAAAGTGGCGCCAAAAAACCAGCAGCCGCCGCTCGTAAACTTCTAAACGTTGTGGACAGAAAAGGACTTGAAGCCTTGGGTTAGCACAACGTGGCACGTACCTACTTGCGATGCGGACACGAACTACTAGGCCCAGTGGTGCACCGCAGCTACCTGTGTGATTTAGGCACCCGCGCGCGTTTGTCAGGTCAAAACGTCAATTCGAAAAATCATCCTGCATGCCGCGTCGCGTGTGCCTGAGCACGATTGATCGCATGCTCGTTGGCTAACCGTCGACGAAAGTGAGTATTGTTCTGCGTAGAGGAGAGAGGACGTTTACGGCAACACTGCTACGAATGTCCGCCAGAGAGTTCCAAAAAGCACACCCGGACATCTGGCAAGAGTATTTGCGTCGATGATCGCCAGAGAGTCGATCGGATCCACCTTGTTAGAGCGCGAGTCACCATATTTAATACCGGCATAACACGGTGACAGTGGTCACCATGCTGAGGTATAGTCGCTTTGGGAGTGGTAAAACGTGAAGCGCGTTGTACTACTGATTATTTGGTTTGACCGCGATCAGTTGTTCAGGTTTCTACCATGGCGCTTCCTGTGTTATAAGTTCGGGTGGTTGCCCAGCCAACATCACGTCGAATTTGAGGGATGGCTCGACGAATTCGCTCGCATTATGAATTCGAAAGGAGATCTGCCAGCCGGCATCACAAGCAACGATGAGTGTTGTATTGCTGGTTTCATCAACGTAATGGATGTCGTATATTCGTGTTGGTAATCGAAGGGTGCTGGCTTCGGGTGAGGGCTTTCTGATTGGTGAGCGCTGCCCGAGGGTGCCATCGAAATTGAATGGTTGCACATGCACCCGTTGACTTAGTTTGACAATCTTATAGAAGTCAAAATTTCCGATCAGATAGCGTACTAATCTTGATGGAATGACGGCGCCAAGCTCTGCGTTCATTCGAAGCAGTTCTGTTCTGAAACATCCGAGGACGTCTCGATAGATGGCGAATTTATCAATATTCAGTTCTCCCAGGTCTCTCCAGCGGACGTTTCCCGCATGTTCATGAAGACCCTGAAAAACAGATCGCACGGCTGACCGGAATTCTTGCGAACACGGCACCCCAAACCAGGATTGCCCGAAGTCTAGTTCATGCGCAAGCCTGGAGCTTTTCACAGCCTTGTGATTATTTTTTGCGGAGATTCCGATTTCCCATGCGATATTGGGACGGCTGATCACGATGTCGCGAACGTCACCTAATTGTCCGCGCTGGTCGGACTGCAGCGCAATTTGCAGAGCATCGGTCGAATCTGCGGAATGTTCCAATCTCGGCTCTCTGGCTATCACCATGGCGATTCCCGCAGCCGCGGCTCGATCAAATTCGCCTCGGAGTTCAGGCTCGATTGACTCAAAATTCTTCTTGGCTACTGCAAAAGCCGAATTTTCTTGAACTATTGTTTTGCGCTGATGTTCCAGAACTTCGTGTAGAGCCTGAAGAACCGCATATTCGAATGCCTTCCCGTGAACCGTGGATTTTGCCGACATCCAATTGAACTTTCTAGCGCATCTCGGCGTATATATAAATGAACACGAGAGTTGTTTCAGATTGCAACTGAACACTCCTCGTCTTCGATATTATCAATGGTATGAGGTCGCTACAAGCGCGCTCCAGATGAAAGCAGCAATCACGCCAGTAACAAGCGCAGCAGTCGCGCATATATACAAGTCGCCACTTCGATATCCGGGCGGAAAGCAAAAGGCTATTACTCAGATAGCGAAAATGCTGCCTGGAAATTGTTATGAGTTTCGCGAGCCGCTTGTAGGTGGTGGAAGCGTATTTTTCCATGCGCGAAGCAACAATTTCGCTTCGCGATTCTGGATTAATGATAAGTTCGAAGAACTCATTAGCTTTTGGCGTGTCGTAAAGGATCCAAAGCTCAATGCTCGTTTGCGGAAGGAGCTAGAAAGTCTTCGAAGGAGCTTTTCGGATGCGGCTGAGATCAAAGAGTACTTTTTGAAAGCGCGTGATGAAGAGCCAAGTGGTGACTATCGAAAGGCATTTTTGTTCTTCTTTTTCAACCGGGTTACATTTTCTGGAACGACACGCGCTGGAGGCTTTTCTTCTGCTGCCAGCATTTCCAGATTTACAGCTTCATCAATCGAACGACTGAAGAACCTTCCGGAAGCATTAGCGGATACACAAATTACTTCCGGCGATTTTGAATCGGTAATCCAGGCGCCAGGCAACGACGTCTTCCTGTTTCTTGATCCGCCTTATTACACTGCGACGAAATTATATGGACGCGGAGGATCCCTTCACTACTTTGATCATGAAAGGCTAGCTTCGCTGCTGCGAAGGACGGATCATAGGTTTCTGATTACATACGATGATTGTGATGAGATCAGGAAATTGTATCGCTGGGCCAAGATTATTCCGTGGGAACTACAGTACGGAATGAACAACTGCAACCTACAAAATGAAAGCAAGATCGGTTCCGAGTTATTCATCTTGAACTATCAGTGCGACTCAAAGTAAGTGAGTATTCGATATATTGCGCGCTCAGCTATTCCAGTACAGCGCCGAAATGCATTTAAAGGATTTATGGCAGAGTACTTTTTCCTGGGGTTACGAAAGGGGCTCTGAGTGATGAACGTCGAGACTTTTTACGCATGGCTCAAAAACATTGTCGTTGATCATCACGCCAGCGTCAGATTGAGTTCCTTCATGAATGATTTGAAGCACTGCTTATTGTGTGACTATTGGCGAATCTTTTCCGATCAACCGTGGCATTACTAATCTAGCAGCCAATTTTCCGTCAACCGGATCCAGCATTTCGTACCAGCCCTCAGAGATGAAGTTCAGTTTCTGGCTAGCCATTAGCCGCATCGCCGCTTCGCAATGAAAGTTTGAAATTACTTCGTCAAACCAGCCAGCCATGTTGTCTACAAACAAATACAGGCGGTCTGCCTTTCGCATTCTTACAGCTGCGATATCGCCGGGTAGAAGCATATGAAGCAAGGTCTCCGACGGTCGCCGATCTCTGCCATCGCTGCTTAAATTGTCAGTCGCGATCGCGAATTTCAGCCCTTTGAACTGCTGACTGTCGACCAGCTGCATTCGAAGGAAGTTCCATTGATCTAGGAACGCCCAAGCCAGCAACACAATTACTAAAGCTTTCTCTTCAGGTATAGTAATCGGTTCAAGACCCGGGAGCGAGAAGCTGTAGATGATCCTGGTAGCGTCGACGGTTTGTCTTTCTATCAGGGGAGGATTCAGAATCTTGGATTTATATGCTCTTATGAGCGATTCTGCTGACCGCCTCAACGTTCCTTCCTGGAACGAATATGCATTGATCGCCGGATGGTCATGAGAATCATTTGCATCAAACGCGCCGATGAAACGACTGCGGTAACTTTGTTTACCGACCCACTTCGAAAGCCGTCCATTAGGCAGTCCGCGTTCGAGTCCATCGAAGAAGCCGTTAACGTATTCATCGGCTTTGGACAGTTCGAAGAAGCCATCTTCTTCTCCAATCTTCCTCAGCAGAGCGTCTTCCTTCAGCTGAAAATTAGCGGTAACGATTGTGTGCCAGCGCTCGTCGCTCTGGGGGCTGAGCCAATCTGATGGGCATCCATCCATGAAAGCGCAGAATATCGCAAAATCAGGCGATCTAATTGCTCGCTGGCCGAACTCGAGATCGATCTTGTTGAGAAACTCGATCATAGTGACGCCATGGTCTAACAAAGCTTTTTCAAAAGTCCTGATGCCGTTCGTTCCGTCAGTTGGGTGAGGCTTGAATCCAATTAGAATTTGAGCTGTGAGCCGATCTACTCTGTCCAGTCGAAGAATATCCAGATTCAGGTTGTAGTAAAGTTGCTTCAGCAGCCTATAGTCTTCTTCCAACATGTGCTTGGTTGCTCCCGCAAAATTGAACAGCTAACTTCGAAAGACCTTCAGCACAATCGCGGAGAGACTGGACTTCTCGTCCTACAAAGGCAAAAGCTGCTCACCATGTTTTCAGGATCTACGTATCAAACGGTTTGTACAGACTCACCAGCCGTGGTGCCATAAGCCTCCGGAATTCAGCCGTCCTATTTTCGTCGGGAATCTCTAAGCCTCTCTGAACTAGCCAAACGCAATAGTCGGCGATCTGTAGTCCTGTGTGTGTAGGCGCATCCCAGAATGCAATCCGTGTAGAATGCGCATTCCCAAACTCTGCCACTGCTCCAATTAAAAATGACACCAGGCGACGTTCCGCTGCGCCACTTCCCCAAGTCCCAAAAACAATCGAGTGCTGCCCAGCAACTGGCAGATGGTCCTTAAATAAATAGCTTAGCAGCATTCTGCAGGCTAGGCGATAGACGAAAGGCTCATCGTTTCTCAGGTTTTCGTAAACTCGCTCCTTCTTGAGTGCCACTGAATGTACGAAAATATGAGTCTCGGCCAACGTCTGAAACACGCGAAGCCGTCGTGGATGGGGATCATTCTTAGCGTGAAACCCACTTGGCACTGGATATCCGTCATGCTCAAGCTGGTGCCTGAGTTCATTCAGAGCCTCACAAGGTTGACTGTCATACATGAGAGCGGCCGTGCATATGAAGTAATTCGAGCCGGTTTCCGTGTAATTCGACAGCTCGCCGGATTCGTCGATGAAAATGAACATCTAGATCTCTGCTTCTTGCCGCTTGATTTTCCAAACCACAACCATCTTTAGACTGCCAGCCCCCCGCATCACCGGGCTTGCTGAAAAAATCTCATGTCCATCTGCTTCGAGATGGTTCATGAACGTTGCCGATTGCTCGATTGGCGGTTCAGCAACTCCCCAGGTTTCTTTGAACCTGTCTTTCAGATTAGACAATACTGTAGGAGTCAGTTTGATGGTTGGCGTGGCCGATATGCTAGTACGGATCAATTCATTGATCAATCGCGACCCAGTCTGTGGAGCTAGCGAATTCCACCACTGCAAAACATCGGAGTCTGGATAAAATGTGATAGTCTTCGGGCGCTTAGATTCTTCGTCTGCAGGTGTCATAAGGAACGCTCCCTTTTATCCGGCTCTTCAATTCCATGATACCGACTGTCGGTACAAACTGCAAGCGCTGGTCGTTATTTTTTAGTTTTTGCACTGAAACGCCCAGAAAGCGCCAGGGGAACCGCTCTCACATTTGACGGAGCGAACGTGTTCGGGTATAAATAGTAGTGTTATCGAACCGGCGAAAAGAGGCCCAGCGGCATCTTCCCTTCAAGGGATAGTCGGTTCTCTTTTTTGGCCTTCTTTTGTTGTTGTCCAAAAGATTTTCAAAACCGGATCTCGCAAAGGCGGGTGGTTCCAAACCGTTGGGTGTGCACCGGTTGATTAGACCGCGCTCACGGCGATGGTGTACCACTTGGTGGCTTCTTTAGTGCCGCAAGTTGCTTCTGAAGTGCTTGATGCTGATACATCGCCTTCAACAACTCAGTGACAAGTTTGATGCTCAACTCTAGTTCGACCGGACCCACATCATTGAAATTCCGGGACTCGATGTGCGCTGCATCGTTGCCCAAGAGCCTCAAATCATGGAGCGAGTCCACCAAGGCAGGCGGCAGGATGACCTTCTGCTTAAAGGCGTCGATTCGCTTCTCTAAGTTGCCGCCTTTGATGTTTTGTTCATGGCAAATCTCTTCGATTGTTTTTCTCACCATCAGCGCTGCAGCAACGTGATGACCGTTTTGCATGCACCCCAGGGCTTCTTGAAATGCCTCCAGCACTGGTGGCGGGATATCACTCTTATCTAACTTGATAGCCGCTTCTGGGTACGTTACCAAAGTCATCTTGTCTATCGTCGTGGCGTTTGCGTCGCCAGATAAATGAAAGAAGAGGATCGTTCTGCAATTTGGATCTGGACAGACTCTTACCCCTGCAATGACTGCATCTCGTGTTGAGTGGTTCTCAGCGACCAAGTCATGTAACGTGTTAAATTGGTCAAAAACCGCCGCATGTCCGCAGCCAGGGCAATCTGCTTTGACACAGGCTGTAGGTGGCTTGGTCATCGGAGTTATTCGCGGAATTGCGGCAATGCGTTTCATAGTCTCACCATTCTCGACCAGTCCGTTTATTTTTTGCCCGAAAATTTTCCAACCCGATTTCGGAAGCCGGGCGTCAAACCATTGGCCCTGTTGCATCGTTGGGTAGACAACACCCCGCGCTACGTCAAACACGGGCTGTTGTCTCGCCCGACGGTTATGAAGTTGGACCTGATTCTCGATTCGCATTCAGTGCCAGGTACATCGCCTCCAAGCCATCAAGCAATTCGATGAGATCCTCGGCTCCAATTGGCGTGGGATTGTAGTTTGGATCGACTTTTTGCATCGGCTGGTTGTGCTGATTGACGCGCTGTCTCAGCCTCTCCCGCAGTGAAGTTAGGCTCTTATTCATGGTGTTCAAGGTTCCAACCTCCTTTTGTTTTTTCAGACAAAAATTGAATGCCGGCTTTTGGCAAAGGCGGCGGGTGTGTTTTTGATGCTGACAATTATGAATCGCGACAATTATAAAGAGGTCGAATTAAGTCTGAAACAATCGTGAAACTTGCGCCGACGCCTAAGCCGGGCGCCAAATAATAGTGGCGTGCCCAGATCGGTCACCTGCAGGCGACGCCACCACATGCGGTGAGCTGCTTCTTCAGCCCCTTGAAGCGTTTGGGATCGAGCTCGGTATAGCGTAATCTGGGATAGATGAAAGGTCTTTTTGGGAAACTGTCATTTCTACGGTTTTGGCTTTGGCTTGTCTTGGACGACACCATTTGCTTTTAGCTCTCGAGCGAGTTTCATGCCTTTATATGTCAACTCATAGAGGATGCCAGCCTTGTGCTGTACGAAATCCTCATCCTCCAGAGCTTTCAATGTGTGCAAGTAAAGGGCTTTTTGCAGAGGGTCATCATTGTACTGATAGCCAGCAACTCTGACTTCATTGCCTAAAGCCGTGTTCATCAAGTTGAACGCATTCCCATTAGTCCCGTCGAGAGCGCCGACTAAGATGCTCTCGCGTGCACGTTCTTCTTCCGGCGGCAATTTAGTGCTGGCTGTGAGCGTCTTGTTCGACGTCGTTGCCTTAGAGTGTTCTTCGCGAGTCCAACCCGGGCGAGGGTGTTGAGAAATCATTTCTGGTATAGCTAGAGCGCAATGCGCCTTTAGATCGTCAGCATTTTTCCAAAAGTTCACATATCTAGTTTTCACAAGTTGTTTGAACTGGTTGAGCCGTTTTACATCCTTTGTATCTTGATCAACAAATTCTGGTGGCCATGATTCGCCTTTATCAATGATGAACGCTGCAACTGGGATTCCCATGGAGACCGCGTATTCATATTCCTTTTGCGTATAACTTATGCCTTCTGGAGTTCGAGAACCATAGCGATGAGCAATGATGACGAAATAGTAATCGCAGTTATCTATGCATCGTTTGATAACGTTCCACTGCGCATCGTCCCCGGCATTGAACAATTCCATTCCTGCAGGAATACAGTTGCTGCGCAACAATGCGTCGTATGCTGCACGTCGCTCATTTTTCAGGTCTTCGTATGTTGAACTGACAAATACCTGATATTTCTTTTCCATAACCGTCGTCCTGGTGAGAGTGGTAGTCGAGATTGGAGCGGGATTGGTGTTTACTAGCAAAGCTGGCTTGGACGCTGGTTCCATCTTTGAATGCGCGACTTGCTCAAGGCGCTCTAGCAGTTCAATAAATTGCATTCGGATTTTGTTTAGAACACCTATGAAATGGAACCGATGCACAAAGCGAGTTGGTCTCGTTCCCATCGGCATACCGCCGTGGTCGTGAATCGGATTGAATTTGATCGCTTGCGACAATAGGCTTTCAGTCTCGGCCACATACCGAATTTCGAGACTGCTTTTTTCAGCAACTATATGTTCCAGCTCTTCGACTGAACTCGGGATGGGAGTACGGTTGAATTTTGCGGCGGTCTCGGCATCGGGAAAAACAATTGGGGAAGTGTTGCCGTTGTGGTTGATTAGCACCACTTCTGCAGCGATTTCTCTATATGGTGGCCAATGCTTATTGTCAGCGGTTGAACTTTCATATCCGCCGATTTCGTTCTTGAGCCACTGTTTCTCTTCATCCGTAAGGAGGTTTGAGATGGAGGCATATGCGTGAGTCATCGTACGCGAAAGCTTTTTGTCTCGGTCGCAGGCATCTCTGAGTAGCTCTTTCAGATCCGCTGCACTGTCGGCATCTCGATTATTTCTTCGATCGCGTGAATCGGACATTACTGTGTGATTGTGGACACTAGAATGTGTCGGTCCTTACGTGAAAAATCGGCACATCCATTGACCTGCCGACTTGCTTCCCATATGCTTCCCGGGCGGTACCCGATCCCCGAAACTCTCGGGACGACAGGATTTGAACCTGCGACCTACTGCTCCCAAAGCAGCCGCGCTACCAAGCTGCGCCACGTCCCGTAATGCGCCGTAGAGGCGCTTTGTCAAATATAGCATGGCACGCCGGGTGGCTGGAATGCCGGCTTAACATGGCGGAAGCGCTTGACAGCCAGAACCTAAGGAACTCTGGCTCAGCGGCCGGAAGTAGCTGCACGTCAGGCGGGGTCTGTCGCCGGTTACGGCACCAGAGGTGGCGCGTCGACTTTGACGTCGAGCGAATCCTTATCAACGTAGCCGATTTTGCCGTTGGCGAGCTGGACTTTGTATTTGCCGTCGTGGATGCCGCCCAGGACCACCAGGTGGTCGCCGGCTTGGGGGCTGGCGACGTGCTTCTTCGTGGAGTCGGCGATGGTTTGGGTGTGTTTGACGGTGGCGGTGGTGTAGGCGTCGGACTTCTGGTAGTTGACCAGACCGCCGTAGACGTAGCCTTCTTTGCCGTTGACCTTCACTTTGTACCAGCCGTCTTTCTTGCCGACGACCAGGACTTTGGCGCCTTTGTCTAGTTCGGCGATCGATTTGTAGTCGGTGGCGGGACCGCGGCGCACTTTGATCTTGCTGGAGTCGATCTGCATCATTTCGCTCTTGCCGCTGGACTCGAAGGCTGTTTCTGCCGGTGGCGTGGTTTCGTGCGACTTCGCTGGTTTGACAGCCTCGGGTTCTTTCGGCTTTTGCGCGACGGATGATTTACTCTTGTCCGATGCGGTGACAGTCGTATTCTTTGATTTGGACGATGTCGTCGAGGACTTCGATGCTGTTGTCGACGCGACGCTGCTGGTGCGGTCAGAAGCCGGAGGCGATGTTGTTATCGATGAAGCTGATGTCGGTTGTCCTGTAAGCGGATCGACATCGGTGTTGCGTTTGATCTTTGTCTTTGAATTGTACTTCCCAGATTTCTTATACTTTTCAATCAGCGCATCGGCAATTCTGTTGCCGCTCTTCAGTGATTTCGTGCTGGTCGAGTCCGGTTCCTTAGATGTCGAAGTATCTGAGTTTTTCGACGTCGATACCATCGCCAACTTGGAGGCATCTTTATCTGTCTTTGTAGTGGCGTCTGTCGTTAGAGCACTGTCCGGTTTGATCGTCGGCGATTCTTTCACGATGATTTTGGCTGGTGGTTTCGGCACCACCGCTACGGTACTACTGCTGGTGCTAGTGGCGCTCGTGGCCGCACTGCCTGTTGCTGCTGGTATGGTCGGTATCGCGCTGACGGCAGTAGCATTAGAGGTAGCCGCAGATGCCCCACTCGTAGTCGTTGACGGAGCGGTTGTGGCGACTGTGGCGGCACCGGTTCCGGTGGCAGGCACCGTCGCTGGTGTGGCATTGATTTCGGTCGGATTGACGAAGTGCAGCGCAATCTTCGCTTGATCGTCACTCAGTTTTCTGCCTGAGTCGAAAGTCCATTTGTCGCCTTCGCTCTTCAAATTGATTTCGTACACACCGGTATCGCCGGCGATGTAATACGCTACCTTCCCGGCGGGCACTACTGATGAATGACGATGGCGTCTCGATGGTCTTACAGTAGCACCAGACTGGGAAGCCAATTGTCGTATGCTGAATTTCGGGTCCGCGTGTACCTTATCCAATGCATTTGCTTGGGCAAATTGCACACCGGCGTCTCCGAGATAGCTCTTCATTGCATCCGCATTCGACGTATTGCGCATTACCGAAGCAACCGCGTACACCGTAGACAGCGGGCTGTGCCCAATGTCTCGGACCAATTTGTAATGACCGTTATTCCATTCCAAATTAAAGCGCACATTCTCGTCGTCGGTGTGTGCCACCACATTTGGTGCAGAACTGAACAACTTCTCTGCGGTTCCCACGGACCATAATGATAAGTTGAGTACTATATCCTTATTATTTGGGGCGAACGCGGCCGTTCCTTCACCTGAAATATCAGGAAGAGCCTTGCCTGTTTCGTCGGCGACGTCGCCAGGCAGCAGCGCCAATACCTTAACCTGAGGATGTTTCGCGCCCTGACCGGCTGAGTGTCCGATAAGCACCAGGCACGGTGCGCCGGACTCGCTCAACACATGACCGCCTTCTACGACTTCCATGCCTGGCAGCGCCTGCACCTTGGTCGATGACTGATCGTTGATCACTAGATAATCGCAAGCCTGCAGCAATGTATCGACTTCGACAATCTTCAATCCCCGCGGCAAATCGAATGCGTGCACTTCATATGCCGACGACGACAGTTCATTTGTTAACTTCGTGGCGATTTCGTTGGCCGGCAGTTTCCCGACCGCTTTAAGGTAAGTAATGATTGCGCTGTCGAGATCTTTGCGCATCTTCAAAGCGTCGTCGGGCGTCTTCGGTCCGGCGGCGACATTTTTCGCGATACGAGTAAGTGAATGTCCGGCGTCGATGAATGAAGGTACTACTGCCGCGGCTACGCTCCAAAAGGCGAAGCCCGCCACGGACACAGCGAGACCAATCTTCACGCTCAGCGGGATCGGCTTGCGTTTAAACTTAAATCCGCAAGTGAAGCAATCTTTGGCCGCAACAGAATTTCTCGATGTACATTCTGGACAACGCATAATCTTAAAAGTGCTCTTGGTTTGGAATCTCGGTCAACGTATAGAAGGAACCCAAACTGCACAGCAAACAGTTGTTATAGGTTTCCGAGTGGATAGTCTACTAGATATAATACTGAGCCATGAGCGTTCATTCATAAGTCTTATGCAATAGTCAGGAGCTGAAAGTGCAAACCCAGCCGGGTGAAGACCGCGCAAGAGCTGAAATGGCCGAGGTTTGCAGGCTTGCGTACGGGCGTGGTTACATCTGCGGTACTGAAGGAAATTTCAGTATTCGCTTAACAGAAAATGTTGTGCTCACAACACCCAGCGGGTCGTGCAAGGGGCGGATCCAACCCGAACAGTTAGTTTTGACGGACTTAATGGGAAACTGCATCGACGGAAAAGGGCGCCCATCGACTGAACTCAAAATGCACTTGACCGCATACAAATTGCGTCCTGATGTTAAGGCGATCGTGCACGCGCATCCGACCGTTGCGGTCGGTTTTAGTGTCGCCGGTCTGTCGCTCTCGCAGTGCGTTTTGCCGGAGGTCGTTTGCGCTCTCGGGCACATTCCCGTTGCACCGTATGCGACACCAAGTACCGATGAGATTCCAGCGAGCATAACGCCATACCTGAAGCAGCACGATGCGATCATTCTCGACCATCACGGCGCTCTGACGCTCGGAACGGACATTTGGGACGCATACTACAAGTTGGAAACAGTCGAGCACTTCGCGCAAACAATGCTTGTTGCTCATGTGCTCGGTGGTCCCAAACCTTTATATTCATCGCAAGTAAAAAAGCTGATCGACATCTGCAATGTCTATGGATTCCGCCAACCGCCAGATGCA